>ULVE01062458.1_pt1 | contig 11333 bp, 5 predicted proteins | sample 1959161 | NCBI WGS metagenome assembly ULVE01 (sample SAMEA4835778, study PRJEB28245) | human gut metagenome | biome: gut microbiome; material: fecal sample | place: Denmark | collected 2008
ACAATGGAGAACACATTCGAGTTGCCGAAACCTATCAGGGCAATGGCGATGTAGATGACCGTCAGGTCGGCAGACACAAAGAGCAGCACCATAGCTGCCAGCATACATGCCACGCTGATGCCCAAAAAAGGTTTCGATGCCACTTTCTGAAGGATGACCGCCCCCGAAAGGCAGCCCAGCGTGCGGAAGATGAAGTAGAGGCTGGGGGCAAAGCCGGCATCGTCGAGCGGCATTCCCAAGCGTTCCATCAGAATCTTCGGAGCGGTGGTATTCGTCCCTACATCAATGCCAACGTGGCACATGATGCCAATGAAACACAACAGGATGAACGGACGGCACAGCAACTTCAAGCAGCCCGAAAAGCCCGAAGCCTTATCGGGAGCTTCCTCGTCTATCGGGGTAGCACCCAGCCAAAAGATGGCGATGACGGCTATTGCCATGTAGACAGGAAACAGCACGCGCCACCCCATGCCGAACTCGGGTATCGCCTGCGTGGCTCCCCACATCGCGATATACGGGGCAAGAAACGAGGCTATCGCCTTCACGAACTGCCCGAAGGTGAGTGAGCTCGCCAGTTTATCCCCCGTTATAATGTTGCTCAACAAGGGATTCAGAGAGGTCTGCATCAACGCGTTGCCAATGCCCAGCAACGAGAACGAGCAGAGCATGATGCCATAGCTGTCGCCGAAGAGCGGGAGCAGCAGGGAGACAAAAGTCACCAGCAGACTGAGCATCACCGTCTTTTTCCGACCGATGCGGTTCATCAGCACGCCCGTAGGGACGGAGAATATCAGGAACCAGAAGAACACCAGCGAGGGGAAGATATTGGCTTCCGCATCGCTCAGGTTCAGGTCCGCCTTCACATAATTGGATGCGATGCCCACCAGGTCGACAAAGCCCATGGCGAAGAAGCAAAGCATCACGGGAATCAGTTTCCCGTACTTGATTTGGTTATCTATTGTCATAATTTATTCACTTTTAAACAGATTCGTTATTGTTCATATCCTGAAGTTTACTTCAAACCCTATCATGTCCTCAGAAATTTCAACGACAAGCAGGGCAATGCCCCACCTGCCGTTTCTACAGACATTCTATTATCGGACCTATTAAAAACTTTCCAAACAATCCTCTCACCAATATCAATAGCATGCAATGTTGATGCCGCTTACTTCAATTGTACCTCCATAATTATTGATGGACCAACAATTCTTCTGAGTGCCATAAATGCGGTTGGTATAAGCAACGTTGTCATTGATGTACACCACACAAACCGAATTGTCCGTATAAACCGTTACATTATATACATTATCAGCCGGTGTATTGAACATATATCCGTCAATGCCCGCAACGAATCCGATTCCTTCCGCACCTTCTTCTTCAAAGTTGATTTTCCGTTGGGTATCAGACTCCGGATTGACAATGACCGAATAATATTTCTCCGAGTCTGTACCGCGGGCAAACGAGAAACCAAAACGGTCACTTGCCGAAGCGGTCTTGACTGTAAAGGAAATCTTGTTATGTTCCTGCAAGCGGTTGAACAACACGTAAGCATCGCCTGTTAAGGTATAAGTCCCGTTATTGCCGCTGACTCCCGATTCGCTTTGTGCCATTACGTTCACTTCCTGAACAGAAGTATATTTCTTATCAATACCTTCTACCATACCTAAAGTCAATGTGCCGTCCGGATGCTGGATAAGCCTGTGTGCTACTAAATTCCCTGCCCATTGTGGTTCATTAGGTGCGGCACCTACATTAGTATTGTTGTTGCCTTCACGGGTGGGACACCATCCCCATATATACCGGTTAGTTCCGTCGGAAGCTGTTTTCCCGGCATAGAAACCACGAGAATCCAAGAAACCTTCATGCCCATCGGGCCATATACCGGCATCATTGGCTGTAGTAGCTTTCAATTCATCCAACGTCCGTCCCTTGAAATATTGTACACGGCGGACAGAACTATGCATTTCCGAATAAACCAAGTACCACCAGTCACCCATCTTGAACACGTCAGGACATTCATAGAAACGGTCCCACATCATGGTCATGAACACACCGGCATGTTCCCAAGCCAACAAGTCGGAAGATATAAACTCCGCCAATACACCTTTTGTTCCTTCTTTTGTAGAAACCAGCATGTGATACAGTCCGTCATCTCCTCTGAATACAAATGGGTCACGAAAATCAGTCCGGCTGTATCCATAATCCGTCCCCATAAGATATAAGGTGTGATTTTTCGTCCAAGTCTTGAAATCGGGAGAAGTCGCCACCATCACAACTTCCTGATTAGCGGTATGCCCGGTATAAAATGTATAATACAACTTGTCCGCCTCATTGTATATTGTACTTCCTGTCCCCAATGCCGCATCGGCTTCGGATGCCGAGCCACACGGAATCAGTTCGCCCATCGAGACGTATGAACCGGCATCATCGGTGCTCAATCCCCAAATAGGATGATACGTATCCACCTGATTCGGACGGTATTCTTGCAAATACAAGACTTTAAAGTTCCGCTCTACCGGATCATAGAAAGGCATCGGGTCTCCTACGTATCCGACATAAGGCTTGTAATATGTACCAAAAGCCATCTCGTCAGTAGGAGCGAAATAGGCGGTAGTTCCTGCCCAATCTTTCTGGGTCAACACCGGCTCATTGTCAGCGTTACAACTGCCTAATGAGAATAATAATGCAGTCAAAGCAAAAGAATATATCATCGATTTCATATTATTGTCCATATTATAATTTATTCACCTGTTAAATAGTTGATAGCGTTACGGGTCAAGGTAGCGACATTGCCATGATATTGGTCGGCAGACGTGTCTACATCGTGAGCATACCAGTCATACGCTCCGGAACCGATGCAAAGAACACGGGCTCCGGCTTCGTTGGCAGGATATTCCCAAACTACGACAGCACCATCGCCTCCGTATCCTAAATCAATGCCTCCATGAGCATTTCTCCAATCATCCAGCGTTGCATATCCGCCCCAGTCAGAACCGATGTGCCACTGAGCCGTACTGTTTGTAATCCGATAACCAGCATCACATGTATATACACCATTTCTTCCGTCAACGCTGGTCACGATACCCTGGTAAATCGGGTGGTCGGTGTTGTCATCCACATAGAAGCTCCACGATCCGGTCGTAATTTCACCCGTTTCTTCCGATTGTCCCCAGCAGTTATTCGGCGCGTTTCCATCTAAAGTGATGCCCAGTTTGGCTGCATAATAAGTTGCATAACGACTCAACAACAGGTTGCCGCCATTTGCGTAGAAGTCTCTCATTGCAGTAACAGCCTGTACAGCTTCGGGGGCAGCAGCATCAAACTTATCCATCGTGTCGATACCACCGTCTACATGGAAGTGCCACCACATTACCCGACATTCGCTCAAATCAACTCTGCCTGTACGGACATCGTCAAACGACAGATATTGAGAATTCGGAATATTCATCAACATCCAGTTGGCAGCTTCTCTTTCTTCCGGATTCAACTCTGTGACAGCAGAAGCCAAGCCCACATAAGCAGCACTCGGAGCATCCGACTGAACAACCGTCACTGTATACACAGCTGTAGCCGTCTGATAAGTCACGGTAAACTCTACAGGATTCGTAAAATCTACGGCTTGTCCTGATGCCGGACTAACAACAGCTCCCTCTGTAGCTGTAACCGTCGGCACCATATTGGTTATGTCGACCGTTGTAGGCACTCTGACCTGGATAGAATGGTTTTCTTCATTGATAATGCCTACATAACTGTCATTCAATACAAACGAAGTAATTGAAGCCTCATCATGCCGTACCGTTACCGTATAATTCAGATAAGCGTCCCCGTTCGTCACTGTGATTGTCTGAGGATAAGAGAAATTGATTACATCCCCCACTTTCACCGATGCTTCTGCACCCTCGGATACTTCTATCGCAGTTACCGACATGGCATCCGTATCATACGTTTCAGGCACACCGACAACCACGGTCATATCCGTATTGTCTATCACACCGGTATATTCATCCAGTTGAAGAGCTTCCAGCCACGTATCCCCATCCAGACGGAGATTGGAAGTATTGTCATCGTTACATCCCGACACAGCAGCCATCAACACCGCAGCCAGGAAAAACAGCTTGATTTTATGTATTGTGTTCATCATATTTTTACCTATTAAAAGTTATTACCAATTACCACAGTTCTGAATATAATGACCGTTACTTGCACTAATCTGAGCAAACGGCACGGGAAGGTACTCATTCTTGTTCTTCGTAAACGAAGCATTCGTATAAATGGTACAATCATTTGCCTCTTCCGCATAATACTCATTCAACACTTCGGCTGCTTCACCCCAACGCACCAAATCAAAGAAACGGTCACATTCCATAGCCAACTCCAGACGACGTTCGAATTTCAACATTTTCAATGCCTCCGCTTGCGAATAAGTGCCTGTATAAGGCTGAATGTTGAAGGTCACATTGTATGCAGCCGGATAATCCGAAATCATCGCTGTGCTCTGACGGGCACGATTACGCACCTGGTTAATCAAGTCGATAGCCTCAGCAATACGTCCGTCGTTCAACTGAATCAGGGCTTCCGCACGCATCAGCAACACATCAGCATAACGGATAACAATGTGGTTCATCGGGCTTCCCCAATACCCGTTACCTCTGACCAGATAATCTCCATCGGGGTCTACATTCTGTTTCAATGCCACATAATAGCCATACAATCCGTTGCTCCGGCTCCACGTAGACGAACGGTCCATCATGTAATTCTTATTGAATTCATACGGCAGTCCCGGCAAACCGACAGTCAGGAACAGACGTGGGTCGGCTGTTTCTGTGGTCATTTCATAATCGTCATCATTGAATGTATCGAAATACGGATGTCCTTCTGCATCTGTACGGAAAGCATTCACCAGATTCTGGCTCGGCTTATAGAAATCACAGCCACCCTCCGTCACACCCGGAATATTGGGGACAATCAGACCATACCCCCAGTTGCAGTTACCGTATGTCGTACCGTCATTCATCGAATACTGCATTGCCCACAAAGATTCCACTCCGTTTTCATATTGAGGTTCGGGACGGAAATTGTTATGGAAATCAGGTTCCAGTCCATATCCTCCGGCAGACATGATGGCAGGGTCGGTATACTCAACAACTTTTTGCAAATCTTCCACATTGATGCTGGTCACCTCGTTATTTTCCGCATTATCCTGATGATAAGCCTTGTAGAGATAAGTCTTCGCCAAGTATGCAGCGGCAGCGGCTCTCGTTGGTCTTCCTTTATCAGCCTGAGTATCTGGCAGGTTATCGTATGCAAACAGGAAATCGTTGGCTATCTGCTGCCAACTTTCATCATTCGTATACGTATTATTCGACAAATTATTGTATTCTTCCGGCGTAAGGTTCTCGTCATTCGCCAATACAATATGCTTGTACAGTTGTTTCAAGAGGAAATGACCGTGTCCGCGCAAGAATTTCATTTCAGCGATACGCTGCTGCTTGAGTGGATAAGTGCTCTCATCCATCTGGTTCAAGAGTTGCAGGGCTGTATTGGCACGCGAAATGCAGTTGTACAGACGTTGCCACATATCACTGATGTTCCACGACGTAGTCATGATACCTTGTGAGATTTCCAAGGCATGGAACACATCTCCGTCTTCGGTTCCGTTTCCACCTTTGTAAGCATCGTCCGAACGTACGTCATAATTCCACAAAGTGAAAGAAGAATTGATATCTTCTGCCGAAATCCATACGGCATAGGCAGAAATCACCAGATTGTCCACATAGTCCGGGTCTTGCAACTGCTCGTTGTCTATTGTGCCTTGCGGAACCTGTTCTTCCAAGAAATCAGAACAGCCGGTACATGTCAAAGCAAGTCCTAACAAAGTCGTATATAGTATCTTTTTCATAATTTTTCAGTTAAAACATTCATTGATTAAAAACTAACATTCACTCCAAAGGTCACGTTCAACGGAATAGGATATCCATAATTCGGGTTTTCCGGATCGACACCGGTAAATTCTTTGCTCTTGATGGTCCACAAGTTTTGTGCACTTACATACAGGCGTAACCGGTCCATTTTGATTTTCTGTGCCCAACGTTGAGGAATGTTGTAGCCCAACTGGATGTTGCGGAGCTTCAGGAACGAACCGTTCTCTACAAAGTAAGTAGACACACGCTTTTCATTGTTCACGTCATCACGAGCCAATGCCGGTATATCTGAATTGGGATTGGTAGGCGACCATGCATCGAGCACACGTTTTCCTTTGTTCAGGAAACCAATGTTCAATCCGCTCCATAAGTCGGTCTCTTTCTTCAGGTCACTGATGATGTCTACTCCCTGTACACCTTGCCAGAACAAAGTCAGGTCGAAGTTCTTATATTCAAGGTATATATTCAATCCGTAACTGAAAGCCGGAGTCGGATCGTAAATCCAAGTCTGGTCGGCTTCACTGATGATACCGTCCCCGTTCAGGTCACGCCAACGGATACGTCCCAAACCGGCACCTTCCTGATATGCATGATTGTCAATCTCGTCCTGCGACTTGAACACTCCGTCTGCCACATAACCTACTTGCGAACCATTCGGATGACCAATCACACTTTCTACACCGTTACCACCGAATGTACCATTTGCCGCAACCGTAGCCGGAAGCTTGGTGATTTCGTTTCTATAAGCCGAGATATTCGCGTTCAAATCATATTTCAGTCCCCAAGGAGTCGCGTCACGATAACCTAAATTCAATTCGAAACCCTTGTTTTCCATTTCACCGGCATTAATCCATTGCGTACTGCCTTCACCCATAGCGGCAATACCTACCATTTGGACAAGAATGTCTGTCGTTTCCTTGTAATACCAGTCGAACGAACCATACAAACGCTGATTAAACAATGAAAAATCTAAACCTATGTTGGTCTGGGTCGTTGTTTCCCATTTAATGTCATCATTTCCTATCTGGTCACGCTTGAAACCCGACGGGAGGATGCTTCCTCCGTTAGAACCTGTAATATCATAGGATGTACCATAAGTCTGACCACCGAACGACGAAGTACCATAGTTAGGTACATAAATGGTATAACGTGCAATATTGGAAATTTCCTGATTACCAGTCTGTCCCCACGAAGCACGGATTTTCAAGTCATCCAACCAATTCTTCGTATTTTGCATGAACTTCTCACTGCTCAATCTCCATCCGATAGATGCCGAAGGGAAAGTAGCATAACGATTATTCTTACCGAAACGAGAAGAACCATCCCGACGGAGCGTCAATGAGAACAAGTACTTATCATCATACGTATAGTTCAATTTGCCGAAGAACGAAACCAGCGAATATCCTTCACCCGTACCGTATGCCTGTGCGATTCCTACACCAGCATTGGGCCACATATAATCGGGATTCAAGATGGCGAAATCTTCTTTATAGCCCGAAAAGTTCACATCATCTTCCCGGTTCAACTCCATACCGACCATTACATCGCCACGATGCTTTCCTATTTCGAGGTTGTAAGTAGCAACCGCATTCCACATCCATTTGGTCCAATGTTCCTGTTTCGCTTCTACGGCATTCGTATCATTCGCCATATTTCCTTCCGTAATCGGATACGTGAAAATACGTTGTTGTTTCTGTGCATAGTCCAAACCGAACGTGGTACGGATATTGAAGCCTTTGAAGGGAGTCAAGTTCAAGTAAGCATCACCGAACATACGCCAGTATGTATAGCGGTTGTTCGCATTCCGGTCCAGACGTGCCACCGGATTTTCACGATCGGGATAACCACCTACCGGACCTGCAAATTCACCATCAATGGTATAAACCGGCAAAGAAGGATTGAACTGAAGCACATTCTGCAGGAAACCGCCGGGAGCCTGTACCTCCGAAGTACGGTTCAACGTGAAATGTTCACCAATCGTCAACACCTTTCCTATCAGATTATATTCCGTATTCATACGGGCAGAAAAGCGTTCGAAATCGGTCTGCTTGATAATACCTAAGTTTTTATAATAACCCAAAGAGAAAAAAGAAGAACCTTTCTCCGAACCGTTGCTCACCGATACGTTGTATTGCTGGATGACACCCGTACGAGTTGTCTCATCGAACCAGTCGGTATCAGCCGAAGGAGTCTGATGGCTTGAATCCAGAAAACGGGACATGCTAATTCCGTTCAGTTGAGGATAACCGTTGGCATCATATCCCCAGTCATATTTATATCCTAATGGATTAGTGTTCGGATCCTGACCGCCATTGACGTATGCCTGCCACATGGCACGTCCGTATTCTTCCGCATTCAATACCTCCATCTTATTAGTATACATAGAAGCCGAAACCGATGCGTCGAAATTCACCTTCAACTGACCTTCTTTACCTTTCTTCGTTGTGATGATGATGACACCGTTTGCCGCACGCGAACCATAAATAGAAGCCGAAGCCGCATCCTTCAACACCTGAATAGATTCAATATCGTTACCGTTCAATTCGTGCATGCCACTCTTGGTAGGCACACCATCAATAATGAAAAGCGGGTCGTTGTTGTTCAAGGTTCCGACACCACGGATACGGATAGTGGTCGAACCGCTCGGATTACCATCTGCCGTAATGTTCATACCCGGCACACGTCCTTGCAACGCTTTCATCGGGTTGTTCTCATTCTGCTTGGCAATCTCATCCATGCTGACCACCGATATGGCACCGGTCAGGTCCGCCTTGCGCTGAGTGGTATAACCCGTCACTACTACCTCATCCAACACTTCGGAATCTTCTTCCAACACGATATTCATCACGGCTTGGGCTTTCACGACCTGTGTCTTGCATCCGATGTACGAAATCGAAATCTCAACACCCTCTTTTACCGTTAATGTAAATTTACCATCCAAGTCGGTAATCACTCCGTTTGTTGTGTTACCTACTTCCACAACAGAAGCACCAATCACAGGCAATCCGTCTGCCTTGGCCACCACTGTTCCACTCACTTGCAGATTCTGCGCTTTTATAAACATACATAACATTAAAAAAAGCGCAAAAGAAACAATTCTTTTCATGTTTTCCATGGCGTTTATTTTTATAATTAATAACGGTGCAAAGCTATACAAATTGAAAACAGGAAATTTCCCTTACGCTTGTATATGTAGAGTCTAAAAGATTATACACCTTTGATTATCAACCTGTTTACAAGGTAAAAATGTAGACAGTATAAACCTTCCCCATAAAGCCACTATAAAATTTTGAACAAGAGATGAAACATAATTGAAACTTTATTTGTAATATTGCATAAGAGTCTGTTTTGCCTGTGCCAGAAAGCAAGTCGCGACAGACTTCCGGCAATCTAAAAAAACTAATTATGATGAACATATTGACACATAATCTTCTACGCATACTGCTTATATTCTTCGTTCTCGGCACGCAATATGCCCATGCAAACAACCTGAAGACACTGAAAGACTCGCTAAACCGGACCATTGAACATAAACAATATTTTGTCTTGCAAAAAGAAGAACGAATCAAACAAATCAAGCAAGTGCTACGGAGCGACACCCTATCGGCAGAACAAGAATACAACCTCAACAACGCCCTTTACAAAGAATACCATAAATTCAATATCGATTCGGCAATCGTGTATGTACAACGCAACATCGATATAGCCCGCACTACCCGACAAACGAAGAAGCTATACGAAATGAAACTGAACTTGTCACTTCTCTACGCCCTGTGCGGAATGTATCGTGAAGCGGAAAGCATCCTGAGGCACATTTCCATCAAGGAACTACCTGCCAGCCTGTATGCATCCTACTACCACGCCTATATGCAGTTTTGGGAATACTACTCAGCATCTGTACCCGACAACCAGCGAAGCTTCGAGCCATACGAGAGCTACCGAGATTCCTTCCTGGTCTATACAGACCCTTCCTTGTTCGACAGCCAGACATTCAAAATAGGAGAAAAACTGGCAACCGAACCACAACAGGCAGAAAAAGAGCTTAAACCCATGTTAGCTATGGAGAAACTGGGTACTCCTCATTTTGCCATCCTCACCTATATGCTCGCCATAGCCTACGACAATATGGGGAAAGATGAGGAACGGAACAAATACCTGATGATGTCTGCCATCAGCGACATACGGAATGCCACACGTGAGCACGTCGCTCTACAAACCTTGGCGATAGAGAATTACCAGCATGAGAGCTTGTCGCAGATTTTCAAATACATCAAATCGGCACTGGATGATGCCGTAGCGGCAGGTGTACACTTCCGGGCATACCAGATCTACCAATTCTATTCCACAGTCAGCACCTACTATCAGAAAGAAGAAGCAAATACACAGGAAAAGCTCCGTCTTTACCTGCTGTTAGTATGCATCTGTCTGATATTACTGATAGCCTTAACGGCATATATCTACTTACAAATGAGGAAGATAGCCCGTATCAAAGAAATCCTGCACAATAACAACAATCAATTACAACTATTGAATGATGAACTGAACCATGTCAACGAAGAACTGAGCAACGCTAATACCCAACTGAACAACCGAAACTCACAATTAACGGAAATCAACGAGATGAAAGAGCAATACATTGCCCAATTCTTCGACTTGTGTGCCACCTATATCGACAAAATGGAACAATACCAGAACGAAGTGTACAAGCTGACCATCAACCGTCACTACGAAAAGCTAATCAAGCTACTGAAATCAAAAGAAAGCATTGATGACGAGTTGAATGCCCTGTATCTTCATTTCGACACAACGTTTCTCAACCTCTATCCAACCTTCATCACCGACTTCAACGCCTTGCTGAAACCCGATGAACAAATCATACTCCGGCAAGACAATCTGTTGCCCAAAGAGTTGCGCATCTATGCCTTATTGCGTTTAGGCATTGACGATGGAAAGAAAATGGCTTACTTCTTGCGCTGCTCCAGCAGCACCATCTACAATTACCGGACAAAGATGCGCAACAAAGCCATTGACCGGGATAAATTCGAACAACAGGTAATGCAGATTGGCACATAGATCTACTATTTTACAGGAGTGAAGGAGTTATAGTCAATCAGAAATGAATTGCAAAAAATCATCTGTCCATTTTCTTGTAGAGGTTGCATCAAGCCATCCGATTATACGCGTCACGGAAAAAACACAAAAAAGAGCGTGCCGCAAGGGAAGAGTTTCAAACCTTCTTCCTTTTGCGGCACACCTCGTAACACTATCTTATAAAAACGTCCCGACGGATTATTTCGTTGCCAAAGCGTTCATCTTTTCCTTCAAGCTATCAGGCAGCACCGGCATCGCACCGTTCTGCGTACAGACGAACGCCGATGTCTCTACCGCTAACTTATGCGCTTCGGGGATAGG
>ULVE01024557.1_pt1 | contig 11171 bp, 9 predicted proteins | sample 1959161 | NCBI WGS metagenome assembly ULVE01 (sample SAMEA4835778, study PRJEB28245) | human gut metagenome | biome: gut microbiome; material: fecal sample | place: Denmark | collected 2008
GGCAGCTCGATCTCGGCCAGGACCAATCCCTCGTTCTCACCATGGAAAACATCCACCTCCCAAGTAAAGCCACCACAAGGCACCAGGTAACGTTCCTTATCGATCATGCCCGGCTCGCAAAGAGCGAAAAGCCGTTCCGCGTCGGCGACAGGAATGGCCCACTCGAACTCCTCACGGGTCAGGCCTTGACCGTCCGATGGTCCTTTGATGGTCAGGAAAGCCTGGTCGCCCCGCAAGCGCACCCGGACAGTCTTGCCGGTCTGGACGCAGATGTAGCCTTGGCGGATGACCGTCACGCCGGTTGCCGTCGCCTTGAAATCGCCATCGACCAAAAACTTACGTTCTATCTCAACAGCCATATGCGCCTCTCCTATTTAATAGTGACCATCGTCGCCCCAAAGCCATACTCGCGGAACGACGCATCCTGGTAATAATGCTGCTTATAGCGGGTCTTCAACTCCTTCTCGATCGCCTTGCGCAAGACGCCGTCGCCCTTCCCGTGGATGAAGACGATCTTCTGCCCCTTCTGGCCGGCGTATTGGTCCATCACCTCGCGGAACTTGTCGAGCTGGTAGTTGAGCATATCCCCGTTCGAGAGACCCGCCGTACTGTCGAGCAGCTCCTGGATATGCAAATCCACCTCAAGGATTGCGGAATTATTAGACTTCTTATGAACAATAGGCTTAGCCGCGCCCGGACGACGTTCCTCACGAACCTTCTCACGCATTGCCTCCTGCAACTCGGCGGCCGAGACCAGCATCTCACGCTCCGGCAGGTCATCACGAACAATCGGATAGATCAAGGCATTCTCCTCAAAATAATCGTTCTCCATAAAACAATGCAGCTTGTAGAACTTCACCGTATCGATACGCAACTCGACAGAAACGGCGTTCTTCAGCGCGTAGGGCTTGTCCTTCTTGAAGGCGATCAACTGGACACAAATCCGCTCCAGGCTATTCAATGCCGACTTCTCGAACTCCTCGAGGAAGATCTTGGTGTTCGGCTCGACCAGGCCGTTGTAGCGGCTCGTCCAGCTGTTGTTCTCGCGGCTCATGTAATTGAAGAAGAGGTAATAGTTGCTGTCATTCACGAAGTAGGCCTCGTAGCCGCATTGTTGGATCGCCTTCGGGTCGGTCGGCAAGTAGGCCAGGCAGACGTTCAGCCGCTCGCCCTCCGCAGTCTCCTCCGGTTCATACTCCTCTTCCTCACGACTTGTAGCGACCGGTTCGACCGGCACCTGAATCTTCGGTTTGTTCTCACTACGCACCTGCATATCGCCAGAGCCGACAACAACACATTCCCGCTTCAAGGCCGGTACCTCGAAACCATCCTCATCCTCCACAATCACTTGGTCCTTTCCCTGAAAACCACGTACGACACCGCCACCCGTACTGTTCAGGAAGCGGACTTTATCTCCGATTTTTATATCCATATTCTTTTTGCTTTTTGTTTATGAGGACAAAATTAGTAAAAATCCGCATGAGAGAAATTGGATAGAATCACGTACCTTCGCGGAAATTACACGAGAATGACACCGAAAGAGATACGAATCGAGGATTACAATTATCCTCTGCCTGACGAGCGGATCGCCAAATACCCGCTTGCCAAACGAGATGAGTCCAAGTTATTATTATATAAGGATGGAAACGTCAGCGAAAGCGTCTTCAAGCGAATCACGGACTACCTGCCGAACGATGCGTTGATGGTTTTCAACAATACGAGAGTCATCCAAGCCCGACTGCTCTTCAATAAAGAGACAGGCGCCCGGATCGAGATTTTCTGTCTCGAACCGGCCGAGCCAAGAGATTATGCGTTGATTTTCCAAACCACCAGCCGTTGCCGTTGGACCTGCCTTGTCGGTAACCTGAAGAAATGGAAATCAGGATCACTGACAAAGGAATTACTCGTCAATGATCACCTGCTGACCTTACGGGCCGAAAAACTGGAATCAAAAGGCGATTCTCACCTGATTGAGTTCACTTGGGACGACGACCGGGTAACATTTGCCGAGTTGCTTGACGCTGCCGGAGTCTTGCCCATCCCACCCTATTTGCATCGAGAGACGGAGAAAAGCGACCTGAGCACTTATCAAACGGTTTACTCCAAGATCAAGGGATCGGTAGCCGCTCCAACTGCCGGCCTGCATTTCACACCTGAGGTTCTGGCCGATATTGACGCCCATGGCATTGGCCGCGAGGAAGTCACGCTGCATGTTGGTGCCGGTACCTTCAAACCGGTAAAGAGCGAGACAATCGCCGGGCACGAGATGCACACGGAATTCATCTCCGTAAACCGCTCGTCAATCGAACGCCTCCGGGCGAATTTGGGTAAAATTATCGCTGTGGGCACAACCTCTGTCCGTACACTTGAGAGCCTTTACTACATTGGTGTACTCATCGAGAATAATCCGGATGCCACGAGCGAGGAACTGGTCGTCAAGCAATGGATGCCTTATGACGAGGCAAATAACCGACTTACCCCGGAGCAGGCATTGGAGAATATCCTCGCCTACCTCGATCGCCGAGGTGCCGACAAATTGGTAACGGCGACACAGATCATCATTGTTCCCGGCTATGAGTTCAAACTGGTAAAAGGAATCGTCACCAATTTCCATCAGCCGCAAAGCACTCTTTTACTGCTGATCTCTGCCTTTGTCAAAGGCGACTGGCGAAAGATCTACGACTATGCTTTGGGACACGACTTCCGCTTCCTGAGCTACGGCGACAGCTCGCTGCTGCTCTGAGGCAATAAACGGGGGCGATCCCCGTTTACCATCATATAGAGAAAGAAACGAAATCGAATGACAAGAAAGCATATCCCGTTCTGGTGGCCCTGCCTGCTGGTCGCCCTCCTCTTCTCCTGCAAGACCGCCAAGTTGAGCGATGCCGAGGAGAAACAGCGGATCGGCGAATACTATGAGGCGGCCGCCATCTACCGGAAAGTCTACACGAAAACCTCGCCCAAGAAACGCGACCTGCGCGGCTACATCGCCTTCCGCATGGGCGAGTGCAACCGGATGATCAACAGCACGGCCAAGGCGACCAGCGCCTATATGAACGCCATCCGCTACGATTATCCGGACAGTATTGTCTATCTCCGTTTGGCGCAAACCCTGCACCAAAGCGGGAAATATGCCGAGGCGATCAAGAACTACGACCTCTATTCCGAATGGCAACCGACCAGCCAATTGGCCATCAATGGCATCCAGGGCTGCGAGTTGGCGCAACAATGGAAAAAGAACCCAACCCGCTATGAGGTGCGCCGGATGGACAAGTTCAACTCGCGCCGGGGCGAGTTCAGCCCGATGCTGGCGGGCGAGAACTACGACCAGCTCTATTTCGCCTCCTCCCGCACGCGCGACAAGGACGCGAAAGTCAGCGCGATCACCGGGCAAAACACCAACAACTTCTACGTCGTGAAAAAAGACGAGCAAGGCAACTGGCTCGCCCCCGAGGAACTGGAGGACGAGGTCAACACGGAGTTCGACGAGGGCACCCCCTCGTTCACGGCCGACGGCAACACGATGTACTACACCTTCTGCGGACAAGACCCCGAAGACGACCGCACCTCCGAGATCTACAGCTCGACCCGCGGCGGTGCGACCTGGGGAAAAGGAACGCGGGTAGCGATCGTCAAAGACTCAGTGACAGCGCTGGGCCATCCCGCCGTCTCGCCCGACGGGCGATACCTCTACTTCGTCTCCGATGTCGTGGGCGGCTTTGGCGGAAAGGACATCTTCCGCTGCCGGCTGAACGGCAACGCCTTCGGACCGATGGAAAACCTGGGCGAACAGATCAACACTACGGGCGACGAGATGTTCCCCTACGTGCGCGACTCCGTGACGCTCTATTTCGCGTCGAACGGCCACCCCGGCATGGGCGGACTCGACCTTTTCGTGGCGAAACTCGACAGCACCGGCAACTGGAACGTCAGCAACCTGGGCGCGCCGATCAACTCGATGGGCGACGACTTCGGGATCACCTTCGAGGGCAGCCGCGAGAAGGGCTTCTTCAGCTCGAACCGCAACGACGCCCGGGGCTACGACCATATCTATTCCTTCGAACTGCCGACCATCACGATCAAGATCGAGGGCTACGTCTACGATGTCGACGAATATCCGATCGAGAACGCGACGGTCCGGATCGTCGGTCGCGACGGACTGAACGAGAAGGCGCTCGTGAAGAAAGACGGGTTCTATCAAGTGGAGCTGGAGCGTGATATCCGTTACGTGATGATGGCCAGCGCCCGGGGCTACCTGAACCAAAGCTTCGAGCTGAAGACCGACCCGGAGGAGAAAAACGAGACCTACATCGTCGATTTCTTCCTCTCACCCGTTTATAAGCCAGTCGTGGTGGAGAACATCTTCTACGACTTCGATAAGGCAACCTTGCGCCCCGAATCGAAAGAGGCACTCGACGAGATGATCAAGATGCTCAACGACAACCCGAACGTGACGATCGAGTTGGGTGCGCATACCGACCGCAAAGGCACCGACAAATACAACGAGGGACTGGCGCAACGACGGGCGCAATCGGTCGTCGATTACCTGATCGCCGGTGGCATCGCCATGGATCGCCTGGAGGCCAAAGGCTATGGCGAGAGCGTCCCGAAAACGATCAACAAGCGCATGGCCGAACAATACGACTTCCTGAAAGAGGGCGACGTGCTGACAGAGGAGTTCATCGAGCAACTGCCCCCCGAGCAGCAAGAGATCGCCGACCAGATCAACCGCCGCACGGAATTCAAGGTATTGCGCACAAATTACAACCTGTTCTAGGCGACAAGCGCCAATGTAAGGATTATTATGTTTATTATTCGAATAATAACAGACTAAAACAGGCCTTTTGTTGTTATTAAAGTACAGTAGCAACTTAAATTTAATAACAACAAAAACATTCATATCATGACAAAAGGGAAAATTGGGTTGAATGCGGGCGCGGTCTGGAACCTGTTGGCGGACGGCGAAAGTTTCACGTTTGAGACATTGAAAAAACGCCTCGCATTATGTGACGCTGACTTGTGGTCGGCCATCGGTTGGCTGGCCCGAGAGAACAAAATTGAGCTGAACGATGACGCGACACACAACTTGGTCATCAGCCCGGGTACCAATTACTATTACTAATGAAGGTATCCAGACTCATATACCTGAGAAGACAAGATCGCGATAACTGAAAAACGGGGATGTGCCTAAAAAACCGGCACATCCCCGTTTTCATGAAAATGGCATGCGAAATGAATTTACGCCTATCCATTTCCACATGCCATCTCTTTCATTCAAGACAGATAAAAAACTTATCTAAAGGATATATTATCCCAAGAATCCCAACAAGATACCGGCAGCGACCGCAGAACCGATCACACCAGCCACGTTCGGGCCCATAGCGTGCATCAACAAGTAGTTGGTCGGATCATATTCCAATCCTACGATTTGCGAGATACGGGCAGAATCAGGCACAGCCGACACACCCGCATTACCGATCAATGGATTGATCTTGTTATCCTTTTTCAAGAACAAATTGAAGAACTTCACGAACAAGACACCAGCGCAAGTCGCGATCACGAATGACAACGCACCCAAACCGAAGATCTTAATCGAATTGACCGTCAAGAACTGAGTAGCCTGGGTCGACGCGCCCACCGTGATACCGAGCAACATCGTGATCACGTCGATCAGCGGACCGCGGGCCGTCTCGGCCAGACGACGAGTGACGCCACTCTCCTTACACAAGTTACCGAAGAACAACATACCCAACAAAGGCAGACCTGAAGGAACCAAGAAAGCCGTCAGCAACAAACCAACGATCGGGAACATGATCTTCTCCGTCTGAGAGACCGCTCTCGGTGGCTTCATGCGAATCAGACGTTCCTTTTTGGTAGTCAGCAAACGCATGAACGGCGGTTGGATAATCGGCACCAATGCCATGTAGGAATAGGCTGATACCGCAATCGCGCCCATCAAGTTAGGTGCCAATTTCGAAGAGAGGAAGATGGCCGTCGGACCGTCAGCACCACCGATAATACCAATCGCACCAGCCTGGCTTGGATCGAATCCCATCTGAAGGGCAATGATATACGCTCCAAAGATACCGAACTGGGCCGCTGCTCCGATGAGCAACAACTTTGGATTGGATATCAAGGCAGAAAAGTCCGTCATCGCCCCGATGCCCAAGAATATCAACGGCGGATACCATCCTTGCTTGACTCCCTGATATAAGATATTGAATACCGAACCCTCTTCGTAAATACCCAATTGCAATCCCGCGTCTTTGAAAGGAATATTACCAATCAAGATACCGAAACCAATCGGAATCAAAAGCATCGGCTCGAATTCATACTTAATTGCCAAGAAAATGAATGCCAATCCCACCAGCAACATGATGAAATGCCCCGGTGTCGCATTCGCGAATCCAGTATAAGAGAGGAACACCTCGATGTTTTGCGCCAAGAACTGGAAAAAACTCTCGTGTGCCACCCCTGTTTGTAATAATATAGAAGTCAGCATAACGTCAACCGATTACGACGAGGTCCGTACCTTCTAGTATGGAATCGCCTTTGTTTACCTTAATATCTACAATCTTACCATCGCGATCGGCATTGATGACATTTTCCATCTTCATAGCCTCAAGCACCAAGAGTTTCTGTCCGCGTTTCACCACATCGCCAACCTTGCAATCAATAGACAAAATAACACCCGGCAGCGGAGATTTAACAGCACCAGCCACACTAGGTGTAGCAGGACGTGAAACGACCGGATCTCCCGAAGCTGTACGTGGTGCTTGAGCCGGACGCTTCAACGTAATCATTTGCTTCTTCGCCGGTTTTTCCATCTTTACGTGATAAGGCGTACCGTTCACTTCTACATCCGCCACATCATCCACAATCGAGTTGATATGTACTTTATATACGTTACCGTTAATGGTATATTTAAAACTTTTCATCTTACATTCGATTTAATATTGTAATTACTTTCTTACTACCGGAGTTTGACGTAATCCATAAAGTTTGGAACTCCATGGAGAATAGCTACGTTTTACTTTACGGATGGTTAATACCGTATTTTCAATATCGTGATTGTCATCGCTGATTTCATACAATGCCATTGAAATAGCAGCAAAGATTTCACCTGATTCTTGTCCTGCATTAGCAGAGATCGTTTGCCCTGTAGCCGCCGCCGCTTTTTCAGCGTTACGTTGACTTGCCCGAATAGCGGCATTACCAATCTGTTTAAACACCAAATACAATACAATCAGACCTATGAAAACAACCGCCATAGCAGTAATGGTCATACCGATACCCCACGAGTCATTTTCTTGAAAGTTCTCCATTTTTTCGTTAGTATCCAAAGTCACATTGTTCGTGCTTGGAGTCACTTTCGTTAACGCAGTCCATTGACCCGTTCCATCCATATCCAAACCATAGCTGATATCCGCTTTTTGTCCGGCAGGAATGACAATCTCGTCAACCAATGTTTTACCATCGGAATCATACAGAGCGATGTAGTTATCCTGATTGGGATCTAAAGTAAAATTCAAATGGAATGTACCACGATCTTTCTGGTTATCCGCCCAAAACAAAGTATGTTGCCGCGGAGGTATTTTCGTCAGCACATCCCCTTTGGGAATCATATACTTTGTTGGATTATCTTTTTCATTTGTCAAGTAACATCCGCCCAAATCGACAGTTCCAGCCGAGTTATTGAACAACTCTATCCATGGATGGCGCATCCCATAATCATCCACGAAATTCGTTTCGTTGATGACCAGCACCTCGTTTATTCTCATGGAAGTCACCAACTGAGCCCGAACCCCTAACGAGAAGAACGCCAGCAACAGAAGGAATATTCCGAATCTTTTGTTTATCATACGCATTCGTTTAAAAAAATTACAAAGGCATATTATCATGTTTCTTCGCCGGATTGCTCAACTTTTTAGTTTGCAATTGCTGCAAAGCACGGATAATACGGAAACGGGTGTTGCGCGGCTCGATCACGTCATCAATATAGCCATATTGAGCGGCGTTATACGGGTTCGCGAACGCTTTCTTGTATTCCGCTTCTTTCTCGGCAGCGCAAGCCTTCGGATCCTCAGCGGCAGCGACCTCTTTAGCGAAGATGATCTCAACAGCGCCGCTCGGGCCCATGACAGCGATCTCAGCAGTCGGCCAAGCATAGTTCATATCACCACGCAGGTGCTTAGAGCTCATCACGCAATATGCGCCACCATAAGACTTACGCAATGTTACAGTTACTTTAGGCACAGTAGCCTCACCGTAAGCGTAAAGCAATTTAGCGCCATGCAGGATAACACCATTGTACTCCTGACCTGTACCAGGCAAGAAACCAGGAACATCAACCAATGTTACCAAAGGAATGTTGAACGCGTCGCAGAAACGAACGAAACGACCGGCCTTACGAGAAGCGTTACTGTCCAAGCAACCTGCCATTACCTTCGGCTGGTTAGCAACGATACCAACAGACTGGCCATTGAAACGAGCGAAACCAACGATAATGTTCTTAGCATAGTCCGCATGAACCTCCAAGAACTCGTTGTTATCGACAATCGCGCCAATAACCTCATACATATCGTATGCCTGGTTAGGGTTATCCGGAATGATCTCGTTCAAGCTATCCTCCAAACGATCGATCGGGTCTGCGCATTCAATAAGCGGAGTCTCCTCCATGTTGTTCTGAGGCAAATAACTCAACAACTGGCGGATCAACTTCAAGCCATCCTCTTCCGTATCAACGGCGAAGTGAGCCACACCCGATTTCGTAGAATGGACACTTGCGCCACCCAGCTGCTCCTGAGTCACATCCTCACCTGTCACGGTCTTAACAACCTTCGGGCCAGTCAAAAACATGTAGCTCGTACCACGAGTCATGATGTTGAAGTCCGTCAAAGCCGGAGAATAAACGGCACCACCGGCACACGGGCCAAAGATACCAGAGATCTGCGGAATAACACCTGAAGCAAGGATATTGCGCTGGAAGATCTCAGCATAACCTGCCAAAGCGTTGACACCCTCCTGAATACGTGCGCCACCTGAATCATTCAAACCGATAACCGGAGCACCCATCTTCATAGCCTGATCCATAATCTTGCAGATCTTCATGGCCAACATTTCCGACAAAGCGCCACCGAATACGGTAAAATCCTGAGCGTAAACGTAAACCAAACGACCGTCGATCGTACCATAACCTGTTACGATACCATCACCCAAGAACTTCGTCTTCTCGATACCGAAGTTAGAGCAACGGTGCTTTACGAACATATCGATTTCCTCGAAACTGCCCTCATCTAAAAGCATGGAGATACGCTCGCGAGCGGTATACTTACCTTTTTTATGTTGAGATTCGATTCTCTTCTCGCCACCACCCAAGCGTGCTTGTTCACGAAGAGCGATGAGCTCTTTTACTTTTTCAAGTTGATTACTCATTGTCTGGTTGTTTGTTATTAATACTGGAATCCTTTTGATACGAATTTATTTCTGCCCCGGCATGCAAAGCTCTGTCAATACGCCGCAAGTAGATTTCGGGTGCAAGAACGCGATGTCCAAGCCCTCAGCACCACGACGGGGAGCCTTGTCTATCAGCCTAATGCCTTTTTCCTCAGCCTCGTTCAAGCAAGCCTGTACGTCAGGTGTAGCGAACGCTATGTGATGAATACCCTCACCCTTCTTCTCAATAAATTTAGCGATCGTGCTGTCCTCGCTTGTCGGCTCCAGCAGTTCCAATTTAGTTTGGCCAATCTTAAAGAAAGCGGTTCTTACTTTTTGGTCAGCGACCTCTTCGATGCTATAGCACTTCAAGCCAAGAACCCCCTCATAATAAGGCAAACAGGCCTCAATACTCTTTACTGCGATACCTAAATGTTCGATATGTGTCAGTTCCATGTTAATTAATAATTTAAAGATTATGTTAATAATGAATTGATTTTTTCTTTGTCTGCAAAGTTACATTCTTTTTTTATTATATATCGAGAAAAAATTCCTTATTTTATCAAGAATCTTATTCAATGTTAAAATATAATTACGATCAGAAATCAACCAGCAACCGGACATTGAGCTGTCGACCGGTCAAATAGTTCGGTACAGCGAACTGGTTATTATAAACATCTGTAATCCAATAATAAGAATTGACGTTTTTTATATCCAAGAGATTAAACACGTCGAGGCCTAGCCAAACGTTTTTCAGGTTCCTGAAAAATTTACGGTCCATGATCGCGTCATCACCTCCCGCCAACAGATAAGAAACACCCAAATCTATTCGCTTATAAGCTGGTGTCCAATAATAACCGCTTTCATATCCTTGGTAAGGAACCGTCACAGGCAATCCTCCGGAAAGGACGCCCTTCAAGCTCAACTGGACACGCTTATAACCAGGAAAATAGTCCTGGAAGAAAAGGGACACATTATAACCCGGACTGTTAGGCAGCGGCGCCTCTGTCGTCTCGCGGATGGTCTGACGGGCCTTCATCAACGAGAAGCTGATCCAGGAGTCTGTACCGGGCACGAACTCACCAAAGAACTTCACGTCGAGTCCCATCGCATAACCCTTCGCGCAGTTCTCGCCATAATAACGGATCTTCACGTTATCCACCGTATAAGGATTCAGGTTATCGAGCTTCTTGTAATAAAGTTCGGCGGTCAACTTAAAATTACGGTCCAAGGCACGGAATGTATAATCACCTCCCAAAATGAAATGGATAGAGCGTTGCGATTTCAAATCCTTATTGAGTGTCACCACATCATTTCCGAACTCGTCGACCTCCACCCGGCGCAATTCCTTATAAAAAGGTGCCTGGTAATAGACACCGGTCGCGAAACGCATCGTCAGGTTCTGGTCAAAATTAGGGATGAAACCAACTGATGCCCGTGGGCTAAAGATAAATTCCTTATTGAAACTCCAGTAGCTACCTCGCACACCACCAACGATCGTGAACAATCCCTGTTCGGTACGGAACTTGAACACATCCTGCAAATAGGCGGAAAAACGAGTGCTCTCCAGTTGGTTATCGGAAAAAAGGTTGGCGATAACATTCACCGCCGTTCCCGTCTGCGGAAGCGAATAGCCCGAAGAGTCGCGTTTCTCCCACTCGCTGATCTTGTCGTTAATACGCTCCATCTGTACGGTTGCGCCCCATTTCAGGGTGTTGTTGTTCAAACGGGCCGAG
>ULVE01058234.1_pt1 | contig 11093 bp, 8 predicted proteins | sample 1959161 | NCBI WGS metagenome assembly ULVE01 (sample SAMEA4835778, study PRJEB28245) | human gut metagenome | biome: gut microbiome; material: fecal sample | place: Denmark | collected 2008
CCGCCGAAGAGCTTTTGCCCGGTGATCTGGGATTCCTGATGGATGATGACGGAGGCGGATGGAATCATGTGCTTATTTTTGCCGGATACGGTGAAAACGGTGAGCGCATGTGGGTCCATTCCTCCGGTGGTGAGGGCGTAATCTTTAATACGCCGAGCTATGAGGCCGGGCTGGCACTGCGCCGACCGAAGAATGTAGATTTCGGTGATACACCGGGATAAAAAAGAACGGAGGAACCATGGAAGAAAAAGAATTTAATACGACCTTTGCCATTCCTGCAAACTATACCGACTCCGGAAAGATATTCGGCGGAATGCTGGAACCGCGGAATGCGGTCGAGGCACTGATTCTGATATTGGCCATCGGATATCCGGAGTTGATGCTGATCCCGATGGCAACCACAATACGCATCGTTGTGATGACCGTCACGCTGATTCCAATCGGGATTCTCGCCGCTATGGGCATTGACGGCGATTCGCTGTTCCAGTACGCAGGTCACATTATCTGCTATCTGGCACACAGAAGAAAACTGCATTTGAGAAGGGTGGGATATAAATATGACCAAAGACAGCTCCGTAAAAAGAAAAACAGGAAAAAGAAAGCCTGAAAAGCTGAGCTTTACCCAGGATTTCATTCCGATCAAAAATCTGGAGCACGGTATCATCGAAACGACCGACGGGCGGTATATCAAAATCCTTGAAATTGAGCCCATCAACTTTATGCTGCGCTCGGAGGAAGAACAGTACGAGATCATCTGCTCCTTTGCAAGCTGGCTGAAAATTTCGCCGGTGCATCTGCAGTTCAAGAGCATCACCCGCAAAGCTGACTCCGATAAGCATATAGCTATGCTCCGAAAGGAAATGGAAACCGAGGAAAGTGAGCAGTGTAAGAAGCTCAGCGAGGGATATATCCGACTCATTAAGGATGTGGGAAGCCGTGAAGCGCTGACGAGGCGCTTTTTTTTGATTTTTCGATACGAGGAACTGCGGCGTAATGAAAACAGCGACTATGGGCAGATCTGCAGCACGCTGCTGACCGCCGAGCAGAACGCACGGGCCTACTTCATGCAGTGCGGCAACAATATCCTTCAGCCGAAGGACCCCGATGAAGCAACGGCTGAGATTTTATATATGTTTTTCAATCGCCGTTCCTGTGTAGAGGAGCCGTTTCATTCCCGTGTCGACCGCATCGTCTTAGACACGATGGCGGCAAAAAACAAAGTCATCGGCATTGATCCGATCCCACATATCCGTATGGCGCATTTTATCGCGCCGCGCGGGATTGACCTAATGCACCGCAATTACATCATTATGGACGGCCTCTACTACTCCTTCCTGTATATCAAAGGAAACGGATACCCAAATAAGGTCCGCGCCGGATGGATGTCCTCCCTCATCAACGCCGGCGAAGGCATTGATGTCGATGTGTTTTTAAGGCGGGAAAACCGCAGCAAGACCATTGACAAGGTTGCCCAGCGCATCCGCCTGAACCGCACGAAGCTTAAAAGTATGCAGGACACCTCGACCGACTATGAGGAGCTTGCCGGTTCCATTCAGGCCGGATATTTCATCAAGCAAGGGATCGCCAATTACAACGAGGACCTTTTTTATATGTCGGTGTTCGTGACCGTGTCCGCACGGACCTACGAGGAGCTGATGTGGCGCAAGCAGCAGATGACCGATATGCTCAAGTCTATGGATATGTATGTCAGCGACTGCAGCTTTCAGCAGGAGGACGCCCTGCGCACGGTGATGCCGTTTCTGCAGATATCCCCGAAGCTTGAAAAGAAATCCAAGCGGAATGTGCTGACCAGCGGTGCGGCCTCTACCTATATGTTCACATCCTTCGAGATGTCGGACGATACCGGCGTGCTGCTCGGAATCAACCGGCACAACAACTCGCTGTGCATCGTCGATCTGTTTGACACGAAGAAAAATAAAAATGCCAATCTGAACCTGCTCGGCACCAGTGGCGCCGGAAAGACCTTCACCATGCAGTTACTGGCATTGCGTATGCGTATGCGCGGCATTCAGTGCTATATCATTGCTCCTATCAAGGGACATGAGTTCCGGCGAGCGTGCAACCGCATCGGCGGTCAGTTTATCAAGATCGCACCGGGTTCGCCGCACTGCATCAATATTATGGAGATCCGGCACACCATCAGCCCGGAGATGGAACTGATTGATGAGTTGGATTACAGCGAGATGGACTCCCTTCTGGCGCAGAAAATTCAGCAGCTGATGATTTTCTTCTCACTGCTGATTCCGGACATGACCAACGAAGAGGAACAGATGCTGGATGAGGCGCTGATCCGCACTTACGGCAAGTTCGGTATCACGCATGATAACGATTCGGTCTATGCGGACCGCAATGCCGTTCCGCCGAAGATGAAGACCATGCCGATCCTCGGAGATCTGCATGAGGAACTGCAAAAGAATGAAATGACCAAGCGTATTGCAGTCATTGTCAGCCGCTTTGTTACCGGCTCGGCGCAGTCTTTCAATCAACAGACGAATGTGGATCTGTCCAATAAGTATATCGTTCTCGACCTGTCGGAGCTGAAAGGCAAGCTGCTGCCTGTGGGTATGATGATTGCCCTCGACTATGTCTGGGATAAGATCAAAAGCGACCGCACAAAAAAGAAAGCCATTATGATCGATGAGATCTGGCAGCTGATCGGTGCCGGCTCCAACCGGATGGCGGCAGAGTTCTGCCTGGAAATTTTCAAGGTCATCCGAGGATTTGGCGGTGCGGCGATTTCCGCAACGCAGGATCTGTCCGATTTCTTCGGATTGGAAGATGGACGCTACGGTCGGGCGATCATCAACAATTCCAAAAATAAGATCATTCTGAATCTGGAGCCGGACGAAGCGGAGTTTGTACGGGATACACTGAAGCTTACAAAAACCGAGATCCGTTCCATCACCCGCTTTGAACGCGGCGAGGCGCTGATCTGTTCCAACAACAGTAAGGTACCTGTCATCATTAAGGCATCCAAAGAGGAACAGGAAATGATCACGACCGACCGTGCTGAGCTGGAAGCTATCCTCAAGGAGCGGCAGCAGGAGGCAGATTAACGATGCGTATTTTGCACGGAATACGCATTTGGGTGCAAATGAGTACAAAAAGGAGGTGGTTATCGTGCTGTTGACTGACGAACAGTATGTGGTCAAATGGCTCTCGCAATACGGAGCCTTGCCCCGTGCACAAATCATAAAAATGCTGCAAAAGCCGCCGCAGACGGCAGAAAAGATCCTGCGGAATCTGAAAAGGCAGATGCGTATCGCAGATGTTTCTGGCGGCTATTATATCGGGCTTGACCCGATGTGCCAGCCGGATCAGCGGATGATCCTGGCGATATGGGTGCTGCTCCGGTTCATTGACAAGGTGGAGCCGATGGCGCATTATCCGGCGGTCTACCCGTCGCAGCTATTTTTCCTGAAAGAAAATGTCGGCTATGAGATCGTGGTGCTCTATGATGGAGAGCAGAATCTGCTGAAGCTGCTTCAGCCCCAGGAAGATATGAAATATATCGTTGTGGTGCCTCGGATCGATATTGTGAGCACTGTTTGGCTGCCGAATGCACCGTGTCTGTTCGCTACCGTGGACTTTTGCGGGCAAGACGAACCGGAAGTTCGTTTTTACAGTGAGGAGGCAACCGAGCATGAAGGCTGAAACGACTTATATGAAGACACTCGGCAAAGTAGAAGTCAAGCTGTCCCGTATGAAGGAGCAGGCCGCTGCCGTCCGTTGGTTTTACGAAAACGGAAACCTCCCGGAAAGCTATAACCGAGCGCTTCGGCTTGAGGAGCTGTCCGAGCAGGCAGTCCTTCTTATCCGTGTCCTTCCGGCCTACACCGGAGCAGCCGGGGCAACGGCCCGAACAGATGCGATTATATCCGATACGATCCCTGTCGAGGTCGGGTTTACAGCCGAGGGGTGGTTCTCCGTTCGCATTCCGGCACTGCTGCCGAAGAAAGCGACCGGCTCAGCGGATTACATCCGGTCTTATCTTTATCCGGCCATGCGGAAGTTCTTTGAGGGTAAGCCTCCGGTCCGCTTTCGGGATTGCGTGCTTGCCTACCGTCATGTGTATGACAGAAGCCGCCCGGAACGGGCCATGCGGGATCACGATAATATCGAAACCAATATGGTTACGGACATTCTGGCGTTGTATGTGCTGCCCGATGATCACCCGGCAGTTTGCTCGCATTACTATTGCAGTGCTGCCGGAAGCGAGGACCGCACGGAAGTCTATGTGATTCCCAAGCACGATTTCCCCATGTGGATGGTCGAAGAGAAAACGCTGCCGGATAAGGGGGTGAAGCTCTATGAAGTCCGCTTTTGCTAAGGGGAAAATCTTATGTAAAAACCGCCGTTTTCCGCCCCGGAAAACTTACATAAGAAATTGGGAGTCAAAAACGCCCGGTATAGCGGCCATTTGGGGCAGATTTCACGGCGGAAATTCCGACAAAGAGAGCAGTCATGTGGTCGGAATTTCTTGCAAAGCGAGGTGATGCGCCTATGCAATACTTCCGCCCGGGCAGTCAGCTCCGGCAGCTCATTACAATGCTTTCCATCGTCGGTGAATATCCGATTCGTTCGCTCTACCTGCTCGGCAATGAACGCGCTTACAAAGCCCTGGTTCATAAGCTCACCACACCGGAAACATTCCGTATCCCTCAATCGGAAACGGAAATGACCACACGCCTGCTTACCGTTACCGGCAAAGGCAACAGCAGATCTGTGCGCTTTTATAAGGGCGCTCTCCCCATACTGGATTGGCTTCACCCGGATGCTTACCGGTATTACATGGACGCCTTTTGGGAACACAAATTCCCCGGAAATGCCGCACACCGGGACAGAAACCACCGTGTTGCCGAAGCCGTGGCTATGTGTATGCGCTCAGGTATTGAATGCCGACCGTATATGCTTCCCATTCTTCAAAACCGAACCATCACCCAACGGATTCCCGATGCACCTTGCTTTTATCTTGCCAAAGAGCTGAAGAAGCTCGGCGAAGCGGAGATGAACAAAACGATGTTTACCCGGATGGTGGGAACCGCCTATCTTGGACAGCGGCCATACGCCGTTTATAACACGCGCAGCGCCGTGATGAAATGGAGCGGCAAGGGCGAGTTCAAAACGCTGCACAGCGTCATTGAGATCAGCCGCCTGAATGCCGGCGCCGATGCAACGCCGGCTGCCATTTTATTTGGTCAGTCTGAGAATGTAGCGCTGAAGACGCTGCTGGAGTCCGACACAACCAAGCGACCTGAGTTCCGGTTTGATGCCATCTACCGCAATCTGTATTTCATTCCTATGGATGAGCATGGCAGTCGCCAGCTGCGGCTTATGACCGTACCCGATTGGAAAGAGAGGCTTTTGGAGCTTTTATTCGACCCGGATGTGCGGACCTATGACCGCGGGCTGTTTGAGTATGACGCAAAAATCGGTGATGCCTATGTGTTCTCACATCTGGATGGAGATCTCGCAAGGCTGGTTCGCTTCAAGGAAGCCGTCGAGAATCAGTGCGGAAATTATGAGGTGCTGTGTTACCCATACCAGATGGCATTCATCCGGGAGTATCTCGGGAACCGCATAACAATAAAAACGATTGGGCTTGACGCTGTGGAGGCAGAACTTGACCCGGAAAGGAGGGATTTATTTGAACGATAAAAACCGCAAGATAGCCATTATCATCGCCGCCATACTGGGATGCGTCGGGCTGTTCTATCTGGGCGGAATGCTTGGCCAATTGCTCGGCAACTACGCAGCGTGGATGGACAGCGGCGGTGTTTCCGGTGAAAGCACGATGAAACCGGTAAGCTGGAATCCGCTGATTTGTTTTCCGGCGGCTTTCAGTGGCAACGGGATCAAAGGCATTCTGATGATCCTGCTGATCGCCGGTACCATCTTCGCCTATGTGAAGCTCCACGATAAGTTTGACGGAAAGCAGCATGATCCCCGCGGCTTTGACAGAAGCAAATCCGGTATCTACGGCACGGCATCCTGGATGGACGAAAAAGAAATGAAGGAAGTTCTGGAGATATCTCCGATCCCTGATGCCAAGGGTACGATCCTCGGCGAGTACAACGGCAAAGCCGTCTGTATGCCGGAAGACACCAGACTCAACCGCCATATTGCCGTTTTCGGCGCATCCGGTACCATGAAGTCGCGTGCGATTATCCGCAATGCGTTGTTTCAGGCACTGCGGCGCAGCGAGTCCGTGATCGTGACCGACAGCAAGGGCGAGCTTTATGCCGACACTTCGGAAATGTTCCGGAAAGCGGGCTACGATGTGAAGATCTACAATCTCGTATCCCCTGAGCACAGCGACTCGTGGAACTGTATGTCAGACCTGAACGGCGACACATTGATGGCGCAGGTGCTGACCAATGTCATCATCGGCAATACCAGCTCAGGCAAGGGCGACCACTTCTGGGACAACGGTGAGGGCAATCTTTTGAAGGCGCTCATCCTGCTTATCGATCAGGATCGGACACGAAGCCCCGATATGAAGCATCTGTCCGCCGTATATCAGCTGCTCACGCAAAACAGTGAACGGCAGTTGACCGCTATGTTTGACAAGCTGCCGCTTGACCATCCGGCACGGGCACCGTTTAATTTGTTCGCCCAGTCCAGTGATACGGTGCGTTCCGGCATCATACTGGGGCTGGGCACACGCCTTCAGGTGCTTCAGAATCAAGCAGTACAGCGAATCACGAGTCGGTCTGACATTGACCTGACGGCGCCTGGCAGAAACAAGTGCATCTATTACATTGTGCTGAGCGATCAGGACGCTACGATGGCGTTCTTGTCATCGCTCTTTTTCTCATTCATGTTCATCAAACTGACTCGATATGCAGATGGTCGCCCGAACGGCCGCTGCGATGTGCCCGTCAATCTGATACTGGATGAGTTTAACAATGTGGGCCGCATTGGAGGCGCGGAAGACGGATCCGATTTTGCCAGATCCCTTTCCGTGGTACGGTCAAGAGACATCCGAGTCATGTTGGCTGTGCAGAGCCTCGGTCAGCTACAGAACCGATATCCAAAGAATCTGTGGGCCGAGATCATAGGCAATTGCGACATCCAGCTGATGCTCGGCTGCACCGATGACGTATCAGCCGAGTATATCTCAGCCCGGTCCGGTGATATGTCGGTGCAGGTCAATTCCACCATGGCGGTTCGTCAGACCATCGCGGTGGCGCAGGTCATTCCCCAGTACCGTCATACCGAAGGTCAGGGACGCAGACGGCTGCTTACACCGGATGAAGTTTTACGGCTTCCCAATGAAGAACTGCTCTGCATCATACGCGGGCACAACATTCTGAAGCTGAACAAACTGGATTTCACAAAGCACCCGATGGCAAAGCAGATCGTAAAAGCATCAGTGTATGATTACAAGCCGGCAGCCGATACGATGATTCCCGAGCCGATCGGGTCTGACACCGAACCGACGCCGCCCAAGAAGGCGGCACGCAGAAAAAGCTTATACAGCTCGGCACAACCGCCGAGTGAATTTTAACAAACCAAGGAGGACAATCTATGCCAACCAAAAAGAACGCAGCGTTTCCCGAGGAGATGACGACTCCTTTGGAGGCGCAGGAATCCCATACTGAGGAGGATACCACGGCGTTACCTGCCGAGGGGGTACCGGATGACGCCTGTGATGCCTCACTCTCCCAGACTGAAACAGATTCGGCGGAAGCGGAGGACTCTTCGGCCGGAATTCCGGATGGAGCTCTCAACGAACCGACGGAATCTCAGACCGAGGTCAAAAGGCCCCGCAGGCACAAGAAGACCGAGCCGGAACCGTCCCAGTCTGACACAGAGCCTGAAAATGCACCGAATGCCAAGGAAGACGGCGTCGATGCGGCATCAAAACCCAAGAGAAAACGCGCTTATACCAAACCGAGCGTGTCGGTGCTGTCCATCGACGATCGTCCAACGGTCGAAACGGAGGCGGATAAGGCCAAGAATGACTTGCTCGACCTCATCGAGTCGCAGCGAAGCGGCCGTATCCTGACCGGGACGATCCAAGGTGTGGAACAGTCGGCGGATAACCCACGTCATGCCTTTGCAGTCCTGTATCACGGTGAGTTCAAAGTCATCATTCCCGCTGCTGAGGCAGTGGAGCCGCCTGAAGATTATCGCGGGCGTGATCCGGACGAGGTACTTCATTACATGCTGACCAAGCGCCTCGGCGCCGAAGTCGATTACATCGTAAAAGGCATCGATCCCAAATCCGGTATTGCAGCGGCGAGCCGCCTTGAGGCTATGCGTGCCCGAAGGAAGGAAATGTATTTCGGCACAGACCGGGACGGCAACAACCGCATCTATACCGGTGTTTGCGCAGAAGCCAGAGTTGTTTCTGCCATCCGTGCCGGAATCTTCATCGACCTGTTCGGTGTGGAGAGCTACATTCCCCTCAAGGAACTGAGCTACCAGCGCTGGATGGACGCGGCGGCCCATTTCCAGCCCGGACAGCGCATCCTCGTCAAGGTATTGGATGTGGATCGCAGCGACCGTGACCATGTCAGGGTTTCCGCCTCCGTGAAACAGGCGGGAGAAAACCCGTATGAGAAAGCCCTTCGCAGATACTCCGTTGGCAACCGTTATGTCGGTACTGTCAGTATGGTGGATGTGAACGGCGTGTTTGTGGCGTTGGACGGCGGCATCGACTGCCTGTGCAGTTATCCCAAACGGGGACGCCCGCCGAGAGGCGCCAGAGTCACCGTCCGGATTCTCGGAATCAACCACGAGACCAACCGGATCTGGGGTGCCATCACCCACATTGCCATGCCGCACTGATGAAAAAGAAAGGAGATTTTATGCTACATTGTGATCTGAGTCAGAAAGAACAGCATCGCAGAAAAGAGATCGCCGAACATACCCGTCAGATGCTTCTGACAGAGCTGCCGATCGACAGTCAGGATGAAACTTCGATCATGGGCCGGTATCGGGATTATTACCTGCAGATCTCTTTTTCCGAGCTGCACCCGCTGATGGTGGTTTGTCTCGCCAAGGCGCTTGCCCATCCGGGTACCGCAAAGCAGTGCCGGATCGCAAACGATCTGAATCTGAGAAGTGTACTCGGAAGTCATGCTATCAACGATGAAGTCGGCTGCTATTCCTACCGTGCCACGCACTGGCTGGATACCGAGTTGGATGCGAAGCGATTTTATGAGATCCTCGACCGGTGCGTCGACGAAGCGGACCGCGGCTTTTATAAGCTTGCGTGCTGAGTTGTAAAATCCCAGACTCGTCCGTGTAATGATGGTAAAAACACGAACCGGGAGTATGCATCATGAAAAAGCTTTTGATTTTATCCTGCGCACTGGCATTCTGCCTGACGCTTGCCGCCTGCCATACCACAGACTCGACTGATAACCCCGCCCCTTCAGTTGCTCCGGGCTCGACAATTGCCAATGAGTCCTCTGCTCACCAGACTGAACCGGAGAGTTCCCTGGAGGAGAGCCGGACATCTCGGGATACTGCCGTCTCCTCAGACCCAACCGAAAGTGAGACGACAGTCCCTGCCAAGCCGTCGGATCCCATGTCGACAGCCGAACCGGAAAGCGAAAAGGACACCGAGCCTACGACTCCCCCTCAGACCGAGCCGGAAACCGAGCCTGCCGAACCGCCTTCGGAACCCGGGAAGGTGTATGCCGGGGCCGAGGACGCCCGAACGGTCGCCGATAAGGTGCTGGCGTACATCAACAGCTTCCGCACATCCTCGGCAGTCAAATTGCCGGGGCTTACGAGTTATGCTGAGTATCGAAGCCGACAACTCATCCGCAATTTTGCCCATGATACAAATGATGAGCGTGCAGCGGCGACAGCGCTTCAGTATGGCGAGTATGTGGATCCGAGCGCCTACGGCGGCAGCGGTGAACCGTATTACCGTGCCAATGCCGGTGAAGCGATTGCAAAGGCAGGCTATGTAGGTACGGTGGACGAAGTTGCCTATCGGCTTGCGACATTGGTCAGAAACAGTGCGGAGCACTGGTGCTATATCGGCTCGGCCGAGTATGGCTATATTGCTGTCGGCGTGACCTATGAAAGCGGCATGTGGTATTGCGACATTGCAGTTGCTGCCGAAAACACGGACAATCTTTAAGGACCATCAAGGAATTGCAGCCTCACCAAAAAGCGGTGAGGCTCTTTTCATACCCAAATCAAGAAAGGAAGATACCAAGATGAACAAGAAATTCACCTCACGCATTCTGTCAATGCTTTTGGCAATGCTGATGCTCGTCTCGATGTTGCCGACGAGCGTTTTTGCGGCGCCGGCATCTGACATTCCGGCAGAGATGCTGGACAATGTGTTCCTCGATGCACTGGAATACACCGGCTATAAGGTGCAGAACCAAAAAGATGACGGAACAATTTTCAAAAAGTACAGCAGCGGCGCAACCGCCTATCTCTCGAATATCTCTTACGGACTGAATAAGTACGGCACGGAGACCGTCGCAAAAAGCGGTACGGCAACCGGGCTCGCACCGGATATTGCCGGTTTCGAGAGCAGCGGTCTTTGCTGTGCCTCCTTTGTTTCGTATGTGTACTACAACTATCTGCCCAACATTGCGGGAATTGACACCAGCAGCGCAACCCGTCCATACAATCTGCGCACCGCAACGGCATACAATGCCGCAGCGAATGCATGGGTCAGTGCCGGAACGGCACGCCGCATCAGCTTCAGCCAGAACGCGAACGGCAATAATTTCATTCCCAGCGAGGATATACCGATCGGTTCTCTCATCGTTTTCAAACACATTCCGACCGGGGACATCGCCCATGTTGCCGTGTACGCCGGTTATTACAACGGAACCCACTTTGTTTTTCATGTTGGAAACGATAGAGGGCCGGAAATCAGTTCTATCGTCGGCATGTCCAAGGGCAGTTACCCGGAAGCCGTCGTACAGGTCGTTACGCCGGAATTCGTAGAGGCAGCCGGCAAAATCGAAGTCTATAAAAAGGATCCGAAGGGCGCAGCATTGAGCGGCGCCTATTTTATTGCCACCAACACCTCGACCGGAGCAGAATATGCCATCGGTCCTACCGACAGCCGTGGCTACGCCTGCACC
>ULVE01001218.1_pt1 | contig 10887 bp, 10 predicted proteins | sample 1959161 | NCBI WGS metagenome assembly ULVE01 (sample SAMEA4835778, study PRJEB28245) | human gut metagenome | biome: gut microbiome; material: fecal sample | place: Denmark | collected 2008
GATTTCTATAAGACCAAGGACATTCATGTTCACTTTCCAGAGGGTGCGGTGCCCAAGGACGGCCCCTCTGCCGGCATCGCTATCGCCACGGCTATGTTGTCGGCCCTGACAGGCCGCGCCGTGCGCCATGACGTGGCTATGACCGGCGAGGTGACGCTGCGGGGCCGCGTGCTGCCCATCGGCGGTCTGCGGGAAAAGACCATGGCCGCCAAGCGCAGCGGCATCCGGACCGTCATCATTCCCCGGGAAAACGAGAAGGATCTGGCGGACATCGATCCCGCCGTACGGGAGGCGTTGCGCTTTATCACCGCCGAGACGGTGGACGCCGTGTTTGCCCATGCACTGACCCTGCCGAAAAAAGAGGCGGCGGTGGAGCATCTGGCGGTGATGGGTAGTCCGGCTATGCAGGAGGTGCGTCATGGCGATCAACTTTAATAAGGCGGAGTTTGTGCTCTCGGCCGTAAGGGCGGAGACATTTATCCGCGACGGAAAGCCCCAGGTCACCTTCGCGGGGCGCAGCAACGTGGGCAAGTCCTCCGTCATTAACCGGCTGCTGGGCCGCAAGAATTTCGCCCGGGTGGGCGCTACCCCCGGCAAGACCAGCCAGATCAACTATTTTGACATCGACGGCAGGCTATACTTCACCGACCTGCCCGGCTACGGCTATGCCAAGGTCTCCAAGGAGGAGCGCGACCGCTGGGGCCGCCTGATGGAGCGTTACTTCGCCGAGGAGGGGCTCATTACCCTGGGCGTGCTGATCGTGGATGCGCGGCACAAGCCCACCGCCGATGACGTGACCATGTGCGACTGGTTCAAGGGCACCGGCTGCCCGGTCATCGTTGTAGCCAACAAGCTGGACAAGCTGAAAAAGAGCGAGATCGAGCCAAATCTGACCCTGATCCGCCAGACACTGACCCTGCCGGAGGAGGCACTGCTGATCCCCTTTTCCGCCGAGAAGGGCACCGGCAAAACGGAGCTCCTGGCAGCCATCAGCGAGATATGCACCAAATAAAGCAAAACCTCCGGCTCAGCCGGAGGTTTTGCACTTTGCGCGGGGGAGGCGGGGAGATCGTTTCCGTTACTTTCGCGGATGTACGAACTCCGCCAGCATGGCGCCGCCCAGCACCATCGCCGCACCCAGCCAGCGGGCGGCGTCAGCGTTTCGCCCAGCAGCAGCACGGAGAAAAACACGGCGCTCCGTGTACCGCCGCTAACGCCGTTGAGTATCACCACGCCGTTCAGGCCGAACAGCAGCAGGGGTGAGAGGTATTTCACATATGGGTATCTTGTGTGCCATAGTGCGGCGCTCCTCTTAGAAAATCGTGGTTTTCGCAAATTGACATTATCATAATACGGTGTTATCCTTGCGTAAAGAGAAAAGTATGCGATCGGCACCCGGCGGCGGAACGGTTTTTGTCACAACTCTCCCGCCGGACGGAATGATAAAAAACTTTCAGCAATGCAGAAAAATTTTTAGGGGAAATGTAAAAAAGGACTGTTAATTGTCCTAAACGTATGGTATAATCCAAGATGAACAAGCAAGCAGCGCGCCGCCGGCGGCGGACGCGGTGACATTTCAAACAGGAGGTTTTGCAAATGGAAACTTACGGACTGGAAAAGCTGGGTATCATCAACGCCAAGGCGGTCTATCGTAATCTGACCCCCGCACAGCTGACCGAGCACGCGCTTTGCCGCGGCGAGGGTACGCTGTCCAACACCGGCGCCCTGGTGGTCAAGACCGGGAAATACACCGGCCGCAGCGCCAATGACAAGTTTATCGTGGACACCCCTGCCGTCCATGACGACATCGCCTGGGGCAAGGTGAACCGTCCTATCGAGAAGGCCAAGTTCGATGCCATCCGCGCCAAGGTCATCGCCTATCTGCAGGGCAAGGAGATCTTTATCTTTGACGGCTTTGCCGGCGCCGATCCCAAGTACACCAAGGCCTTCCGCATCGTCAACGAGCTGGCCAGCCAGAATCTCTTTATCCACCAGCTCCTGCGCCGCCCCACGGCCGAGCAGCTGAAGGATTTTAAGGAGGACTATACCATCATCGCCGCCCCCGGCTTCAAGTGCATCCCCGAGATCGACGGCACCCGCAGCGAGGCCGCCATTCTGGTGGACTACGAGGCCCACGAGGTGGTGATCTGCGGCACCCAGTACGCCGGCGAGATCAAGAAGTCCGTCTTCTCCGTGATGAACTATGTGCTGCCCAAGCAGGGCGTGTTCCCCATGCACTGCTCCGCCAACATCGGCAAGAACGGCGACAGCGCCGTGTTCTTCGGCCTGTCCGGCACCGGCAAGACCACGCTGTCCGCCGATCCCAACCGTATGCTCATCGGCGATGACGAGCACGGTTGGGCGGACGACTCCGTCTTCAACTTCGAGGGCGGCTGCTACGCCAAGTGCATCAACCTGAGCCCCGAGGGTGAGCCGGAGATCTACAATGCCATCAAGTTCGGCGCGCTGGTAGAGAACGTGGTCATGGATCCCGACACCCGTGAGTTCGACTTCGACGACGACTCCCTGGCCGTCAACTCCCGCGTGGGCTATCCCGTGGAGTATATCCCCAACGCCGAGCTGTCCGGCATGAGCCCCAGCGTTCCCAAGACGGTCATCTTCCTGACCGCCGATGCCTACGGTGTGCTGCCCCCCATCAGCAAGCTGGATAAGAACCAGGCCATGTACTACTTCGTCTCCGGCTTCACCTCCAAGGTAGCCGGCACGGAGATCGGCGTCACCGAGCCTGTGCCTACCTTCTCCACCTGCTTCGGCGAGCCCTTCCTGCCCCTGGATCCCTCTGTCTATGCCGCCATGCTGGCCGACAAGGTGGAGAAGGCCGGCGCGAAGGTTTATCTGGTCAACACCGGCTGGAACGGTACCGGCAAGCGCATGAAGCTCAGCTACACCCGCGCTATGGTCACCGCCGCCCTCACCGGTGAGATCGAGAAGAGTGTGTTCGTCACCGATCCTACCTTCGGCGTGCAGGTGCCTACCAGTATCGAGGGCGTGCCCAGTGAGCTGCTGATCCCCGAGAACACCTGGGAGGACAAGGCGGCCTATCAGGCGAGCTGCAAGAAGCTGGCCGCCAGCTTTGTGGAGAACTTCAAGAAGTACACCCACATGAGCGACGAGGTCGTGGCCGCCGGCCCCAAGGCGTAAGTACGCTATCGACAAAGGCACCCTGCGAGGGTGCCTTTGCTTCGCTAAAAAAATTCCCCGACATCGTCGGGGAATTTTTTTAAGTAACTTTAAGGTGCATTTCAGCTACCTGCGCTATGCTTATCTCACAGCAGAGGAACGCTTACTTCTTCAGCGCGTTCACAGCCGCCCGCAGGGCGTCCACGTGCTCCTGCTTTGTGGCCCAGCTGGCGCAGAAGCGCACGCCGGAGTGCGTCTCGTCCACACGCTCCCAGTACTCATAGCCGAAGCTTTTGCCCAGAATGGCCAGCTCGTCATCCGACATGATGGGATACTGCTGGTTGGTGGGGGAGTCGAACAGCAGGGGATAGCCCGCGGAGACGAAAATGTCCCGGATCTGATGAGCCATCTCGATGGCGTGGCGGGAGATCTTGAAATACAGGTCGTCGGTGAACAGCGTGTCGAACTGAACGCCCAGCAGCCGGCCCTTGGCCATGCGGCCGCCCCGCTGCTTCATAATAAAGCAGAAATCCTTTTTCAGATTTTCGTTCATGATGACAACGGCTTCGCCGAACAGGGCGCCCACCTTGGTGCCGCCGATGTAGAACACATCGCACAGCCGCGCGATCTCTGGCAGCGTCATGTCGCTCTCCTCTGCCATCAGGCCATAGCCCAGCCGTGCGCCGTCAATGAACAGCGGCAGGCCGTACCGGCGGCAGGTGTCATACAGCGCCGTCAGCTCCGCCTTGGTATACAGCGTGCCGCCCTCAGTGGGGTGGGAGATGTACACCATGCCGGGCTGGACGATGTGCTCCGTGGACTCATCGTTTCTGTGCCACTCCACATAGTCCTGCACCTGCTGCGCAGTGATCTTGCCGTTGGTGGTGGGCAGGGTGATGACCTTATGGCCCGTGGACTCGATGGCACCGGCCTCATGGCAGTTGATGTGACCGCTGACGGCGGAAATCACGCCCTGCCAGGGCCGCAGGATGGCGGCGATGACGGTGGTGTTGGTCTGGGTGCCGCCCACCAGAAAATGCACGTCGGCCTCCGGGGCCTGGCAGGCGGTCTTGATCTTCTCACGCGCCGCCTCACAGTATTCGTCCTCGCCGTAGCCCACGGTCTGTACCATGTTCGTCTCGGCCAGCCTGACCATGATAGAGGGGTGCGCGCCCTCCAGATAATCACTGTTGAAATAGATCATTGTGGTTCTCCTTTATCTTTTTGATGGAACGGAGCCGGCGGCTCCGCCGTCTATACGGCAGCCAACATTTCTATTGTAATCCCTGGTTTCTCAGAAGTAAAGAGAAACTGTTACAATTTCATTACATCTTGTCTATATCCCTTGCACTGAACGAAAAAACCTGTTACAATACCCAACGATAAGGAGGCGTGTACCCATGAACGATGCACCCAAGAGAAGATCCCGTGTGCAGCAGGAGCAGCCGGCCGAGCGTACCGGCAGTCACCGCAGCAGGAGGAGCCGCGGCGGCAGAAAGAACGGAAAAGCCCTGTATTACGCCGTTTTGGTGATCCTGGTGGGCGTGCTGGTGTTCTCGTCCGTCAAGATCATTTCGTATCTGAAGGAACAGAAGGACACCGAGAGGATCAACGACAATATCAATCAGGACTTCATCAGTCCGGACGATACCGCCGGCGATACCGATACCGACGGCGACGGCACCGGCGGCGACAGCCAGGAGACGCAGAAGCCTGTCAAGAAGGATGAAGAGAGCATCAAGGTGGACTTCACCGCCATGCAGGCCAAGTACCCCGACGTGGTGGGTTATGTGTACAGCGCCAATACGACGCTGCAGCTGCCCATCGTGCAGTCCGCGGACGAGGGCGGCGAGTACTATCTGTACCGCGATATCGACGGCAAGGACAACAAGAACGGCACCGTCTTCCTGGATATCCGCTGCAACTCTGACTTCACCTCTCAGAACAACCTCATCTACGGCCACAATATGAAGACCGGCATGATGTTCGCGTCCCTGATGAACTACAAGAGCCAGAGCTATTACGAGGCGCATCCCTACTTCTATCTGTACACCCCCAACCAGACCTACAAGGTCAACCTGTTTGCCGGTTGTATTGTGGATCATGACGCCGATGTGTATGCCACCTCTCTCAGCGACAGCTATCTCCAGCAGTGTATCAACGAGTCCACCTTCAAGTCCGGCTCCGGTGTGCCCACGGGCAGCATCCTGACCCTGAGCACCTGCGACTACGATTTTGATAATGCCCGCTACGTCCTCATGGGCGAACTGATCCCCGTTAAAAATCCTGCCGACACCAGCAGCGAGGGCTAAAAAATATCGTTATACGAAAAAGACCGCCGAAAGGCGGTCTTTTTTGCTCGCTACAGATAATGCTCTACTCCGTCAGCTCCAACACCACCGGACAGTGGTCGCTGCCGGTGATTTCCGGCCAGATATCCGCATTCTTCACCCGGGGCATCAGCCGTGCTGACACGATAAAGTAGTCAATACGCCATCCCGCGTTGTTCTCCCGTGCGTGAAAGCGGTAGCTCCACCAGGAGTACGCCCCGGTCCGCTTTGGATACAGCGCCCGGAACGTGTCCACGAACCCGCTGCTCAGCAGCTGCGTCATTTTGTCCCGTTCCTCGTCGGAGAAGCCTGGGTTCATCCGGTTGGACTGGGGATTTTTCAGGTCGATCTCCTGATGGGCCACGTTCAGGTCCCCGCAGTACACCACCGGCTTTTTGGCGTCCAGTTCCAAGAGGTATTCCCGCAGGTCGTCCTCCCACGCCATCCGGTAGTCCAGCCGTGCCAGCTGGTCCTTGGAATTGGGCGTGTAGCAGCACACCAGAAAGAAATCCTCGTACTCCGCCGTGATGACCCGTCCCTCATGCCGGTGGATATCCTCGCCAAAGTCGTATGTCACCGCCAGCGGCTCCCGTCGGGTGAAAACAGCCGTGCCGGAATATCCGGCCTTGTCGGCGCTGTTCCAGAATCGGTGATAGCCTTCCAGCTCAAACTGCGCCTGCTCCGGCCGCATCTTCGTCTCCTGCAGACAGATGACATCCGCGTCCGCAAGGGCGCAGAAGGCCAGGAAACCTTTATTCAGACAGGCCCGTAGCCCGTTCACATTCCATGAGATCAGACGCATAGGTGTGTTCCTCCGCTGTTTTTCATCAGCATACCACAACTTTTGTCGTGGTACAACCAAAACCTCCGGCGAAGCCGGAGGTTTTGGCGTATTTGTAGTTTTGGCCACCTTTGGGGTCGTATCATTCCCACTCCACCGTTGCCGGCGGCTTAGAGGTGATGTCATAGCAAATTCTGTTGATGTGCTTCACCTCACCCACGATCCGACCGGAGACCTTGTCCAGCAGCTCATAGGGCAGGCGGGACCAGGTGGCTGTCATAAAGTCCTGGCTCTGCACGGCCCGCAGCGCCAGCGTGTAGTCGTAGGTGCGCTCGTCGCCCATGACGCCCACGCTCCGCAGATCGGTCAGCACCGCGAAGAACTGGCTGGTGGTGCGGTCCAGACCGGCCAGCTTCATCTCCTCCCGGAAGATGGCGTCCGCCTCCCGCAGAATGGTCAGCTTTTCCTCGGTGATATCGCCGATAACGCGGATGGCCAGACCGGGACCAGGGAAGGGCTGCCGCCACACCAGCTCGTCCGGCAGACCCAGCTCGGTGCCCAGCTTCCGCACCTCATCCTTGAACAGCCGCCGCAGCGGCTCCACGATCTCCTTGAAATCCACGCAGTCCGGCAGGCCGCCCACGTTATGGTGGCTCTTGATGACCACGCTCTCTCCGCCCAGGCCGGACTCCACCACATCAGGATAGATGGTACCCTGAGCCAAGAAGTCCACCGCGCCGATTTTCTTGGCCTCTTCCTCAAAGACCCGGATGAATTCCTCGCCGATGATCTTCCGCTTGTGCTCCGGCTCAGTAACGCCAGCCAGCTTGCTCAGGAAGCGCGGTCCCGCGTTGACACGGCGCACATCCACGTGGAACTGATGCTTCATCACCTGCTCCACCTGGTCTCCCTCGTCCTTCCGCAGCAGTCCGTGGTCCACGAAAATGCACGTCAGCTGATCGCCCACCGCCCGCTGCAAAAGCGCTGCCGCCACCGAACTGTCCACGCCGCCGGACAGCGCCAGAAGCACGCGGCCGTCGCCGATCTGCCGCCGGCACTCCGCCACGGCCTCGTCCAGATAGGACGCCATGGTCCACTCGGCACTGAAGCCGCAGACCTTGTACAGGAAGTTTTCCAGCACCTGCATACCGTACTCCGTGTGCTGCACCTCCGGGTGGAACTGCACGCCATACAGCTTCCGATCCGCGTTTTCCACAGCGGCGAAGCCGCAGCTGTCGGTGGTCGCGATGACCTTAAAGCCCGGCGCGATGCGTTCCACCTCCACGCCGTGGCTCATCCAGCACACGGACGTCTCCGGCACACCGGCAAACAGGGGGGAGGCCGTGTGAGTCAGCTGGATCTTGCCATACTCCCGCGTCTCCGCCTTGCGGCACTGACCGCCCAGCAGCTGCATCATCAGCTGCTGTCCGTAGCAGATGCCCAGCACGGGGATGCCCATTTCAAACAGCGCTCTGTCCACCATGGGGGCGTTGGGCTCGAACACGGTGGCGGGGCCGCCGGTGAGGATCAGCGCATCTGGCCCAAAGGCGCGGATATCCGCCATGCTCAGCCGATAGGACTTGATCTCGCAGTATACGCCGCACTCACGGACACGCCGTGCCACCAGCAGGTTATACTGCCCGCCGAAATCCAGAACCAGCACCTTTTTCATGTCAGTCGTCCTCCCGGAAGCGGATCACGCCGTTCTCGGCGCTGTCGATAACGGCCAGGGATTTGATGGGATAGCCCTCCCGGCGCAGGCTGTCGCCGCCGTCCTGAAAGCCCTTCTCCACCGCCACGCCGATGCCCGCCAGCTGCGCGCCGGCCTTGTTCACGATGTCGATCAGGCCGCGCATGGCGTAGCCCTTGGCCATGAAGTCGTCAATGATGAGAACCTTGTCGTCCTTGGTGATCCAGTCCTGGCTCACCAGCAGTGTGACCTTTTTCTTGTAGGTGTAAGAAAAAATATCACTCTGGTACAGACCGCCCTCGATGTTGTCGCTCTTGGCCTTCTTGGCAAAGACCATGGGTACACCATACCGTTCGGCGCAGATCGTCGCCAGCGCAATACCGCTGGCCTCTGCCGTAAGCACCATCGTGATATTTTTTACGTCAAAATACTTGGCAAACTCGTCCGCCAGATCCCGCATCAGCGCCGTGTCGACGCGATGGTTCAAAAAACCGTCCACCTTGATGATGTTACCGGGCAGGACGCGGCCCTCCCGCAGGATACGCTCCTTCAGCTGCTGCATGACCACCACTTCCTCTCGTGAGATATAGTACACCTACTATACCTGATTTCGCAGGGAAAAGCGACAGGGAAAAACGGAGAACTATTTAGGCGTGTTTTGCTGTTTTTTGTGGGTTTTACCGGAGCGAAAAGCCCTGCTCATAGCTTGGATAAGCTGTCCTTGACAAAGTCCGTGAACCGCTCCGCGGCAGCGGACTGGGGCACATCGCTCAGCAGGCACATATCCACACTGCGGGCCGGTATCTCAAAGGAGGTCTTCAGCTTTTTCAACCGTCCGCTGTCCAGCTCCTTCCGGACAAACTCCTCCGTCACGCCGGCCACACCGAAGCCGATGGCCGCCAGATCCACCAGCAGGCTCCGAGCGCCCAGCTCGATCTCCGGGTTCAGCTTCAGCCCATTCTGCAAAAAGAACCGTTCCAGATACAAACGGCTGGAGGCCTTGCGCTCCAGCAGGATCAGCGGGAACGCCGCGATCTCCTCCAGCGTGTATACGTGCCGGAAGTCGCAGGGATACTCCGCCCCCGCCACAAAGATGGCGTGGGTATCGAAGCAGGGATATATCCGCAGTCCGGCATCGTCCGCCGGCGTGCTGGCGAAGGCGATGTCCACCTTGCCGGAGCGCAGCAGCCCCAGTACCTTGTGGCTTCGCCCGGATACGATCTGGATGTGGATGGCAGGGTGCCGCTTGTGGAACGTGTCCAGATACGGCAGCAGGAACTGGCTGGTCACGGTGTCGCTGGCGCCGATGGTCAGCTGTCCCATCTGCAATTCCCGGGTCTGGCTCAGCTTTTCCTCGCCCGTCTCCAGCAGGCCCATGGCGCTGCGGACGTACTCATACAGCATCTGCCCCTCGGCGGTCAGCGTCACGCCACGGCTGTTCCGCGCGAATAGACGGGTCTGCAGGTCGCGCTCCAGCTGCTTGATGGACTGGCTCACCGCCGACTGGGAGATATACAGTGCCTGTGCCGCGGCCGTGATGTTGCCCACCTCGGCGACCTCCTTAAAAACCCGGTACAGCTCCAGCTTTACGGACATAAAAACCGCCTCCTATTAGTTCCGGTGATAGCACCGCAAAAAAATCGTTGCTCTGATTATAGCAGATTTTTTGCCGAATACAAGAGGAAATTGTACCGCGCATGGCAATTTCCCTTGCATACGCAGCCGCGGTGTGGTAAGATGAGTGCTGTTGAGAAAAGGAGGGCGCTTATGAACCGACTGAAAGATATCTGGGGCGGACAGGATGACATGAACCGTGTGCTGCTCCTCATCGCCGTCGCCGTCTTTGCCTGGAGCCTGATCGAGGGCCACGGTATGTACGGTGCCCTGCTGGCCGTCGTGGTCCTGTTCCTGATGGTCAGTCGTCACGGTCAGCGCATCAAGCGCTTCGGCCGCTTGTACGGCACGCTCTATTTCCCCATGCCGGACGGAGAACTCGTCCCCCGTACCTTTGAGCAGGTGAAGACCGAGTATCTCCACGGCGCCCAGGGCCGCTATGCCGGCCGCGCGGTGGAGCTGCGTTTCCCCTGGTGGTATCTGAACAGCGCCGGGGAGATCGACACCGGCTTTGGCCTCACCGTCCGCCTTGCGGACAACGCGGAGCTGCTGGACGAGGCGAAGCGCCTGCGCCGGGGCGACTGTGTCCGCCTGACCGGCACTCTGGTGGCCGAGAGCAAAAACTACTTCTGCGTCGGCGAAGTGGAGACGCTGGAACGCATCTCCGAAAAAGATCTGTACCCACTCAAAAAGAAATAAACGCAAAAACCACACAAAGGAGAGTATCACTATGAGCTTTATGATCGAGACGTCCGCACGTCACATCCACCTGACCCAGGAGACTGTGGAAAAGCTGTTCGGCGCAGGCTATCAGCTGACCATCCGCAAGCCCCTGTCCTATCCCGGCCAGTACGCCTGCAACGAGCGCCTGACCATCGTCGGCCCCAAGAAGGAGATGGCCAACGTGTCCATCCTGGGCCCCACCCGTAAGGCGGACCAGGTGGAGGTTTCCGCCACGGACGCCCGCACCCTGGGCATCGACGCCCCCATCCGCGAAAGCGGCGACGTGAAGGGCTCCGGCGCCTGTAAGCTGATCGGGCCTGCCGGCGAGGTGGAGCTGTCCGAGGGCGTCATCGTGGCGAAGCGCCATCTGCACGTCACCGAGGAGGATGCCGCCGCCATGGGCATCAAGAACGGCGAGATCATCAAGGTCGCCTGCGGCGGCGAAGGCCGAAAGCTGATCTTCGACGATGTAGTTGTCCGCGTCAATGTGGGCGGTGCTACCACTATGCACATCGACACCGACGAGTCCCAGGCTGCCAATGGCCCCACCGTGGGCGAGCTGGTCCGCTGACAAGCGCAAAAAATGACCGCCCTTACGGGCGGTCATT
>ULVE01021295.1_pt1 | contig 10593 bp, 7 predicted proteins | sample 1959161 | NCBI WGS metagenome assembly ULVE01 (sample SAMEA4835778, study PRJEB28245) | human gut metagenome | biome: gut microbiome; material: fecal sample | place: Denmark | collected 2008
ATCATAGCCGGAAAAGAATACAAGGTGGCATACAAACCATGATTCGTATGGATTCCTGCCGAATAGAAATTACGGAAGCTAATAGAACGGGTATACAGACTATCCAGGAAAGGAGTCAGCGTTTCTGATTGCCCGAAATGCTTCATCAGTTTACTGGACATGGATTCCATCATAATCAAGACGACATTAGGACGGCGTTGTTGCACGCTATCCGCTTTTGCAGCATGCCTGTAGACAGCCAACGGGGAAACATTCGCATCTCCCTGACGGTTGAGCAGAGCTTGCGCCTTAGTTATGGCTTCCTGCTCATCCATCAGATGCAAGTATTTATTTTCAGGACGCATATCATCCATCACACTCGTCAACAGATTAAAAGTCGGACTTACTCCCAATTGATTCAGAAAAGCATCCTGACAGAAATATGCCGCACTCACTTTGATCGGATTATAACCTGTACGCCCCCGAATTCCAAAGATGCAGAGGCCGATCAGACAAGCTCCGACCAGAACCACAACTCCTCTCTTCCAAAATGGGAACGAAGCGGAAATAGTAAGGCTACGACGATGGAAATAACGCGACAGACAGACAAGCCATACTATGAACCCGGCCAAGAAGAGCAGGAATAATCCGATGGACAAGTAATAGGCACTTTCTCCCAATATCATTCCGGCGGTAGTTCCTGCATAACCGAACCATTCGAATATAGAAGAATTGATATGCTTAAAGAAATAGGCAAAGTAGGGTATGTCCGACGCACTGATTAAATAGACCAGCCCATAAAACACACTGAAAAAGATCGTGAAGAAACGGAACAATGCTTTCCCATAATAGTTGCAGACTCCACACACCACCGCAACTGCCAGCGGCAACAGAAGTATGTAGCAACCAATCACATTATCAAACCAGACACCATGTACAAAAGCAAGCATTGAAAGGCTCTTATCCGACAAGGCTTCAGAAGTCAATTGATGATAGGATGAGATAAAAAGTACCAGGCGAAACAGTCCTGCGATCAGCAAAGCCGAAATATGTATCGAAAGTATATATACAATAAGATTTAGAAAACGTTTCATAATAGCCTTTTCTTTTTATGAATTAAATGAAAGAGATTTAATAAAATTATTTTCTCCCTTTGTAGATATAAACGAAATGAAGAATTAGGAAATTGATAGGTACTACAATTATCATCACCAGTATCGGCGCCAGAAGTTCGCCTGCCCCTATCCAAAGAAAGAGATTCAACAAACCAATCTCAAGCAGATAATTAATCAGATGGCTAAAGCCAAACCCAACCGCATTGCGAGACGAGGGCTTGGAACGAAAAGTAAAAAAGGTAGTGAGGAAATAATTGCAAATAAATCCGACGGCATAACCTGCCGTAAAAGAGATATTGGCGTTTGCAACCAGTAAAACCAGACAATACACTCCGTAATGAATAGCCGAGGATACAGTGCCGACAACTCCGAAACGAACGAATTGCCAGAACTTATCCCGCCAGTCCGGATGCCTGTCAAATATAGCTTTACTTATCTTGGTCATCGTATAGTACTTCTTCCACATTATAGAGCGGACGACGTTTTACTTCTTTATAGATTTTCCCAATATACAACCCGACAGCTCCTATTGACATTAGAACAATTCCACCGACAAACCAGACAGACAACATCAAAGATGCCCAGCCATGCTCTGCCGTACCCGAAATTAAAGAATACAATACATAAATTCCTATCAGTATACTGATAAAAACAAATATAATTCCCAGATAAACAATACCGTAAATAGGCTTCACCGAGAAAGAGGTTATTCCGTCCAAGGCCAGGCTGAACATCTTTCTTACTGTATATTTGGAGGTTCCGGCTGTCCGTTCCCGGATTACGTCATCTACCGTAGTAGAAGGAAAACCCAGCAATGGGATAATACCACGCAAATAGACATTACGTTCTTGATAATGAGACAGCTGTTCCAGTACTCTCCTACTCAAAAAACGGAAATCCGCATGATTGTAGATTGTCTCTACTCCCATCCGGTGCTGTAATTTATAAAAAGCGGTTGCGGAAAGACGTTTCAGCATCGGATCTGCCTGGCGGGATACTTTCACCCCGTATACGACATCATATCCTTGTGTATAAGCATCGATCATCTCCTCAATCGCATTCAGATCATCCTGCAAATCGGCATCAATGGTAATAACGGCATCGCTCCAATCTTTAGCGGTCATCATACCGGCCATGATAGCATACTGATGTCCCACGTTGCGAGCCAGGTTCATTCCTTTTATATATGGATTCGTCCGGTGCAGTTGTTTAATAATGCTCCATGTACGATCTTTACTGCCATCATTCACAAAGAGCACAAAACTGTCGGCACTGATCTTTTTTTTCGCCACCAAGTCATCAAACAAAGCTGTCAAACGGGTGGTTGACTCTTCCAACACTTCCTCCTCATTATAGCAGGGGGATACAATAGCCAATTTAATCATTTTTCGTCCGGTTTATTTAGTTCAGCCAGTTTTATCTGCGCAAACTCCGAGTAAGTCATAAAAGGATAGCCTTTTTCTTTCAGGTTGCGGATAAGCATATCCAAACGTTCCTCCATTCCTTTGCCGGAATGGTTGCGGATGATAAAAGGCATTTTAAATTCAGGATGTTCACCCAACGGATAGAACTCCCATGGGTGGAAATAGGTCACAAAATATCCGTCATGTTTCAACACCCGGTTTACCAGGCTTTGATAAAGCCACATCGGCAGATTATGACAAGACAGCCAAAATAGCGGGAAACGAATCCATGGAGTTACAGAAGCCGGGATTTGAAGTAGTTTGCCTGTCATAAAGCAGGTACGCGGCTCTGATAAATGCATATATCTTCCGGGGATAAATGCGGGATTCAGTGAGGAGTTGTACACATACCCCATTCGTTCAAGTTCTGTATCTGATACGGGAAACATACGCGGTTGGCGATAGCCTTCTATCGTTCTGCCGGTAAGACGTTCCAAGATTTCTTTTGAACGGCTGACATCGGAAGCCTGCGGCTGCCAATGGTCACATCCATGCGCAGCCACTTCATGTCCTTCGTCCATAATGCGCCGCATCACCTCCGGCGCATTTTCTGCAAAATTGCTTGTACAGAAGAAGGTAGCTTTCACCCCGTTTTTTTTCAGGCAGTCCAGTATCCGGTTCGTACCATAGACTGATACTTTCATCGCTTCATCCAGCGGAAAGTCTACGCCATGTTCACGAGGTACATCAAATTCTTCTGTATCAAAACTTAATAATATCATTGCATTATCAAAAAATTACAATTGCTGCATTACAGTTGTTGCATATCATGCAGGCGTTTGTAATAGCCGTTTAATTCTATAAGTTCCTCATGCTTACCACGTTCTACAATTTCTCCTTCATATAACACGCAGATTTCATCTGCATTCTTAATAGTAGAAAGACGATGGGCAATAGCAATCGTCGTACGTGTTTTCATCAAACGTTCCAACGCTTCCTGCACGAGACGTTCTGATTCGGTATCCAATGCAGAAGTAGCCTCATCGAGAATCAGAATCGGAGGGTTCTTCAGGATGGCACGGGCGATACTGATACGCTGGCGCTGACCACCGGACAATTTACCACCACGGTCACCGATATTCATGTTATATCCTTCCGGTTTCTCCATGATGAAATCATGTGCATTGGCAATCTTTGCTGCCTCTACCACTTGTTCCATTGTCGCATTCTCCACACCAAAAGCAATGTTATTGAAGAATGTATCATTAAACAAAATAGCTTCCTGGTTTACATTACCAATCAGACTACGCAAATCAGCAATACGCACGTCGCGGATGCTCGTTCCGTCAATGGTAATATCACCTTCCTGTACATCATGGTAACGTGGCAACAAATCGACTAAGGTAGATTTACCGGAACCAGACTGTCCAACCAGTGCAATCGTTTTTCCTTTGGGAACTGTCAAATTTACATGTTTCAGTACCTCTCTTTTACCATCATAGCTGAAAGAAATATCTTTAAATTCAATCTTGTCATTCAAACCTTTCAACGGTTTCGGATTCGGAATCTCCTTAATCTTATTCTCTGCTTTTAGGATTTTATCAACACGTTCCATAGAAGCCAAACCTTTCGGAATGTTGTATCCTGCTTTAGCAAAGTCTTTCAACGGATTGATTACACTATACAGGATAACCATATAGAAGATAAATGTCGGAGCATCGATGGTTGCATTCTGTCCCAAAATCAATGTACCACCAAACCACAGTACGGCCACAATCAGAATGGTTCCCAAAAACTCACTCATCGGATGCGCTAATGCCTGACGTATAGCAACTTTATTCGAAGCATCACGCAATTCATTACTACATTTGGTAAAACGATTAATCATCTTATCTTCTGCAATAAAAGCTTTGATAATACGCAATCCACCCAATGTTTCTTCCAATTGCGACATCGTATCACTCCATTTTGACTGTGCCTCCAATGACTGGCGTTTCAGTTTTCTTCCGACTGCTCCCATCAGCCAACCCATTCCCGGCAATACAACGATGGTAAAAAGGGTCAACTGCCAACTCGTTATAACCAAAGTGATAAAATAAAGAAGAATCAGAATCGGACTCTTCATCAACATATCCAACGAACTAGTAATGGAGTTTTCAACCTCTCCCACGTCACCACTCATACGGGCTATGATATCACCCTTTCTTTCTTCAGAGAAAAAAGACATTGGCAGACGCATAACCTTAGCATATACCATAATACGAATATCACGTACCACTCCTGTACGCAATGGAATCATCACAGCTGAAGAAGCAAAGTAACAACCGGTTTTAAACAATGTCATCACCATCAGGAACAATCCCAAGAAAATAAGAGCCACAGTGGGACCATTATCCACTATCATTTGAGATATGTAATAATAGAAGTTATTCTTGGCAACATCTGCTAAATCACCACTACCCCATTCCATAAAATGGTATACTTTATCCGCTCCTTCTGTTTTAAACAGAATACTCAAAATAGGAATCAAAAAAGTAAATGAGAACACGTTGAATACAGCAGACAAAATATTCAGCAAAATAGCCCAGCCGATATACTTCTTATAAGGCGACACGAAACGTCGCATTAGTTGTAGAAATTCCTTCATTATTTACCATTAAAAAAGTTAAGACCGCAAAGATACAATAAAACTGATTAACAGGCAGTAGTTTCAGCTAATTATTAACGCGATTTATCGAAAAGCACATTTCAACAAACGAAAAATGACTCAATAATTCTCTTTCAACCAAATACCCAAGAAACGATCATATATTTGAGACACTCCCTTTTCTTGGGTCACAAAATCCTTTTCTAATAATCCTTTCAATGCTGACTGCACAGAACTGGCTGAAGCCAGTCTGTATTTCTTTATGAAAGCACCGGAAGTGATAGCTTTCGCTTTTCCCTCTTTAGTGATAGCAATCAGTAACTCCTTTTGCTTTTCCGGCAAACGAAAAAGAATTTCCGAATAAGTATATCTGAATGAATCAATAATCTGCCGAATAGCCTCTGACACCATTTCCACTTTACAGACTCCGTGCTCCGGGGTCATATCATAAAGTGTATTCAATACTTTTTGTATATACCATGTGATTCCTTCAAACTGTTGATAAACTGTGGTAACAGCACTTTCTTCTATTTCTTTGCCTGCACGTTTGAAATGCATACATGCAAAACGAATGTATTCTTCTAAAGGAATACTTTCCAAATGCATCATTGACACACTTTGATAAAAAGGTCTGGAAGGCGTCAAAAACATATTCCCCATCACATGTCGCTGGCTCCCGGCAAAAATGAAACGCGCATTATTACAATGCTGCACATAAGTCCGGAGAGTAGCCTCTACATTTTTCTCTGCATATCCGGTAATCTGCTGAAATTCATCAATGGCAATCAAACAAGGCTTATCCGCTTGCTCTAAATACCGGAAGATTTCATCGAGCGTAGTAGCCGGAGCTTGTATATCTCCTAATCCCAAATTCAAAGAAGGCATACCATTCACATCAAAAGAGATACTGGCCTGCAAAGATTTCACACATTCCCAAAAACCATGCAAAGCTTTCTTCCCCACAGGTTTCAGTACTTCCAAAATCTCTTTACTAAGCGCAAATACCAAATCGCGCAATGACCGGCTGTCATATATATCAATAAAGAAGGTGTAATAGCCCTGCTTAATTTCAGGAAACTGAAAGCAATGACGGATCAGGCCCGTCTTTCCCATTCGTCGGGTAGAGACAAGAGCCAGGTTATTCCCATTCATCACTTCGCGTACCAACTGTTCGCTTTCCTGCTGACGGTCACAAAAATAATCAGCAGATACATATCCACTTGTTATAAAAGGATTTCTTATCATAGTCTTCGTATATCTCACGTTATTACGCAAAGATAATTATTATAAAATAATAAAATGCACATCTCGTGCATTATTTCATCATCACCCTTGCCCAACAGCCACCACATGATAATAAACTCCGCGTGTTTTCCTGAATGACTTTACTCCCAGCCTCTGCAAAATACGCCCGAAATAATTAACCTGTCCGGAAGAAATCTTCATTTTACTTGCCTTTTGTATCCGCTGAAGTATATCCGCAGCAAGCAACCATTCTCCTTCTTCTTCCTCTTCCGCCACCCGGTAATACACCTGGAACAACTGCTCGATTGCCGGCGACTGCTCAAACTCCCGGTTCGCCTCCGTCATAATAGCCTCTTCCTTCTCATCAAACCAGTAGCGTTCATTACTACGCAGCAGTGCCATTGCCTGTGCATACAATTGCTCATAGTCAATAGGACGGACCACATCAATCACTCCAGTCACCTCCACACCGATAAAACGGCGACTACCGGAAGTATCCGTCAGCAAATCTTTATGATTGCTCGTTCCTATAAAAGAGGCATACCGACGAAGTTCCTCCACAGCCGAAGCATTCGGACGTCGTGTGTTGACAACGGGCTTTTGCAGAATATGCTTGAGGAAAGACTGCTGATTGATGCCAATCTGATCGAACTCATCCATATTAATCAATAAAAAGCGATTCAAGTATAACTCGGCATCCCGCTTCCGGCTGAAATCAATGCTATCCGTATAATAAGCCTGCAAGCATGGAGGCAAAATCAACCGGCAGAATGTAGACTTACGATAAGCCTGTGGACCTATCAATATAGGAGAAGTGCTATTTGCATGATTCTTTCCCATTCCACGCCAATGCGCTATCATACTAAGAAACCAACGACGAAACAATTGCGCCCAATGAGGATGATCGCAAGGAACTCGCTTGGCAAGATCGCCGATATGATCCTTACCATCCCAATGAGGAAGGTCATAAAGAAATTCCTCGATAGGCTGATAAACCGGCACATGATCCGAATTCAGGTAACGTACCACGTCTTTATCCCACAGCTTAAGCCCTTCATAATGTGCATTCATTGCAATACTTGCCATCAACCGTTTATCCACCGGATGAAAATAAAAATTAAAGCTGTTCCGTTCACGACATTCCACTTGTGATGTCAACTGGTTGAAACGAAAATCATAACGCCGTTTCATAAACTCATCCATCTGCATGACAAATAATTGTTCCGGCAACAGACTACTTTTACTCGCAAACCCTTCACAAGTGCGGTATACATTTCGCACGGTTCCTCGAACCAATGTATCGTCCTTCGGCAAGCGATAATGAGCGCGAGACCATCGCACTGTATCTTCCTCCGGAATACCGGCACGGAAACAATGTCCTGCGAGGTTAATCAATAGCGATTGTTTGTCTCCTTCCGGTTGATAATCAGTCTCTTCATCCAACGCACGTGCAAAAGCAGCTTCGAAAAGGACAGAAAGCGCATTACACTTTTCATATCCCGGCGCAAGCCGTTGCAATGGCGAAGTTTCCGTTTGCACCCGTTCGCGGTAAGTCACCTCACCCGGCATAGCCGCAGGCTGCTTCATATAAATAGGCATTGCTTCGGGATTAAAATACAAGTGCGGGTCAAAAGTTAAACGACAATATTGCTCCAACGAAGGTACTTTCAGCTCGATATCATAAGGAAGTTGTGGCTGATAAAATTTCACTGCCAACCGATAGGCATGCGCATGAAAAAGCTCCGCTTCTTCACTAGTTGTCGGCAAACGATCATTGGGATAAGTAAAGCGTACCCATACTTTCACGGACTTTCCGGAAGAACCGGTGAAAGCTAAGTAAGTCTGCGGAAGCTCCTTTACCCGTTCTTTCACCTCATCCGCTTCCATACGTCCGGACAAGTTGTTGACCTGAATCATCACAATTCCATTGTATTCACTCATCGTCGTTATGCCGCCTTTGCGAAAAAAGGCGGCTGCAGGTATCAGCTTCGGCACTTTCTGTACATAGTCATTTTTATCACCCGGAAGCATAAAAGGCAGGACTTCTCTCATTTTTGAGACAGGCTGTGTTTTGGTTTCCACTTTCATTTGCTCCACGAGCTGTTCAATTCTTAACGTACGCATAGTGTTCACCTTGCCATCGTCTCTTACCAGTGTTATTCTCATTACTTTATTTATTTGTCCTGCATGTGTTTTGTAGGGCGATTATTACGACACAAATATACTGTAAATATTCCACACAAACAACTTTTCAGAGAATACTTATTTCATCTTTCTACTAGAAAAGATTTTTCAATTCTATTTCTCATGTTCTCATAGATTTCAGATAAAGCACATATAATCAAAGAAGTACATTATGAGAAACGTTTTTAAAACAGGTGTTTCTCATACTATCCTCATCGATTTTCTTCAAAAAGCCGCTATTTCTCATACTCTATCAGGGTATTTCTCATAGTCAGACACAACTATTCTCCTGTTTATCCGCCAAGCTTATCTTAGAAAACAGCTAGCTATTTCTTTCATGAAAACAACTAGTTAATTACTTGTTTTTCACCTAATAATGTCGTATCTTTGAAAGAGCATCCCAATCGTTCCACTGGAGTGCACAGGCCTGTTCACTACAGTAAAAAGTTCTGTCTACTAGAGTGAAAAGAACCGTTCACTGTAGTGGAACAATCAGGATGGCGGTTGAATAATAAAAGAATAAAAGCAAGATACACTAAGAGCATCAGTACATAACATATAAATAACCATTAAATTAAAACAAAGATGGCAATACAATTCGAGTTTTATAAGAATCCCCAACCGGAAAAAGAAGGGGAAGAACCTAGTTACCACCCACGAGTGGTTAATTTTCAACATGTGACCACTCAAAAGCTGGCAAGAGAAATCCACATGGCAACTACTTTCGGGAAAGCAGAAGTAGAAGCCATGTTAATGGAATTGAGTAGATGCATGGGCAACCATCTGTGCGAGGGAGAACGAGTACATCTGGATGGAATCGGCTATTTCCAGATTACATTGCAAGCTACCGAACCCGTGCACTCGCTTACCACTCGTGCTGACAAAGTGAAACTTAAGTCCATTAATTTCCAGGCTGACAGAGATTTAAAGAGTTTGTGCATGACTAGTCACTTACGACGTTCGAAATACAAGCCACATTCGGCTTCTCTTTCAGAAGAAGAGATCGACAAGAAACTTACTGCCTATTTTGCAACTCATCCTGTATTAACCCGTAGTAATATGCAGTCGCTCTGCAGTTTCACTCAAAGTATGGCCAGTAGACAAATCCGTCGCCTAAAAGCACAAGGCAACTTACAGAATATAGGTAAGCCCACACAGCCTATTTATATACCAACACCGGGCCATTATGAGAAATGAGTTCAACAGGTATGAGAAATAAGCCAAATCAAGGTCTATTTGCGAATAAAACTATGAGAAATACCAATTTTAAAAGTATTTCTCATAGCTTACTTTATTAATTATCTGCTATTTAAATCAAATCTATGAGAATATGAGAAATGAATATCTTATTTCCGGCGCAGGCAATTCAATTTTCGACCAACCACTTCTCTATATTTCTCGTTTCAGCACTGAAATTCACACCAATCTTAAAAAGTTTTCGTGAATCCGTTTCAAATGGTCGGGAATAGTGCTTGTCATTTATCTGTTGCAGAGCTTCTTCCGCTGTACCATTCAGTTTAAATTCCATAATGTAAATGAACTTGTCAGTCTGCAATACCATATCCACACGGCCTTCACTCGTATGATATTCCGCTTTTACATAAAAACCAACCAGTTTACATACAATATAAAGTACATTCTGATAATGTAACTCCAATTCGCGGGCAAGCTCGTATGGAATATCAGAAAAGAAACTTTGCAGACGACGGAAAAAAGATTCGTAATCACCAGCACGTACCTCACGAACGAATTTCTGAATTTCAAAGGGAGATTCCACTTTATCCACGTTCGCATAATAAGGAAGCAGAAAACGGATAAATCCTTCCTCCACTTCGCGATTAGGAAAACCTAAACGGTAAATTCCAAATTCTTCATCATATCCTTTAATGGTAAGGTACCCGCTCTGATAGATTACCGGAATAGGATTGGTAGATTCAGAGTCTATACTGTTCAGTACCTGTTCATCAGTTTCTTCATGAGCCATCCGATGAAGGTCGTAATGGTGTTTCTTCAGCAATTC
>ULVE01067993.1_pt1 | contig 10579 bp, 10 predicted proteins | sample 1959161 | NCBI WGS metagenome assembly ULVE01 (sample SAMEA4835778, study PRJEB28245) | human gut metagenome | biome: gut microbiome; material: fecal sample | place: Denmark | collected 2008
TGGTAAAATTGCTGCGGCAAATGCGCTCAGTGATATCTATGCGATGGGCGGCGAGGTAAAAACGGCGTTAAATATCGTATGTTTTCCTGAGAGCATGGATCTGAATGTTTTGGGGGAGATCATGCGCGGGGGATCCGAGAAAGTCATTGAAGCTGGTGGAACGCTTGCGGGTGGTCATTCGATCGCTGATGCGGATGTGAAATATGGACTTTCTGTTATGGGAACCGTGCATCCGGATAAGATTTATCCCAATAATCAGGGAAGACCGGGGGATAAACTGATCCTGACCAAAAAACTTGGCGTCGGGATCGTCTGTACTGCAAACCGCGTGAAAGAGGCATCGGACGCGGCGATGGAACAGGCGGTTGCATCCATGACTATGTTAAATAAATCAGCTTCCCATATCTGCCATTCGTATGAGATCCACGCATGCACGGATGTGACAGGATTTGGATTTTTAGGACATCTGCATGAAATGATGGATGGAAAATTGTCCTGCCGTATTTTTGCAGATCAGATCCCGGTCATAAAGGAAGCGCTCGATTACGCAGATGAGTTTTTACTGACGGCAGCAGGACAGAAAAACCGCAATCATGTAGGCGAATTTGTATCATTTGAAAATGTATCGTTTGCCATGGAGGAAGTGCTGTTTGACCCGCAGACTTCCGGAGGACTTCTGATCGCGGTGGAAAGCCAGCAGGCGGAAGCGCTTTTCGAGGAATTAAAACAGGCGGGACATCCGGCAGCCATTGTTGGAGAGATCATTTCCAAAGCAGAAAAAGAAATTTATGTTGGTGTGCTGTAAAAAATATTTTTAATTCATAGGAAATTACGTCCTATGTAAAAAGCCCTCCGGACGGGATGCGCATTTCGCGGAGCAGAAGTTAGCTGTAAACAGCACCGCTCGAGCGCGAAAGAGTCGCAAGCGACTCTTTATTCTGAAAAATCGAGAAAAAATTCCGGTATAAATATATGAGAGAAAAGAAAAATTACAGGATTATTACGTTTCATACAACTTCAGCGGCGATGGCAATGGAAAAATACTGCGGGGAAAATCATATCAACGGACGTCTGATTCCTGTGCCAAGGCAGCTTTCTGCAGACTGCGGTCTTGCGTGGCGGATGGAACCGGCAGAATATGAACAGAAAAAAGAGCAGATCCATACATTTGGAATCGAAACAGATCAGAGTGTTGAACTGGTGATTTGAGGGATTGCCTGAGAAAACAGGAGTGTTTAAAAGAGGGAAAATACATGAGACAGAAACCATTCATCATAGTAAGAGGCGGCGGTGATCTTGCCACCGGAACCATTCACAGACTCTGGGCGGCAGGATTTCCGGTACTGGTGTTAGAGACAGACCACCCGGCGGCGATCCGCCGTCAGGTAGCCGTCTGTGAGGCAGTTTATGAGGGCAGCGCCACGGTAGAGGGCATGGAAGCAGTGCTGATCAAAGATACTGCAGAGGCAAAAAAAGTGATCGATACCGGGAAAGTCCCATTGATTGTAGATCCGGATGGAGCAAGTATTACGGCATTAAAACCGGATGTGGTCGTAGATGCGATCTTAGCCAAGAAAAATCTTGGAACGAACCGTTCTATGGCACCGCTCACAGTGGGATTAGGTCCTGGATTTACGGCGGGGGTAGATGTCGATATCGTCATCGAGACCATGCGTGGGCATAACCTTGGTCGAATTATCCGTGAGGGATCAGCCATTCCAAATACCGGAATCCCAGGCAATATTGGCGGTTATACGGCAGAGCGTGTGATTCATGCGGGAGCGGAAGGAATCCTTTATAATGTGCACAAGATCGGTGATATCGTGGAGCAGAGCGAAGAAATCGCCTATATCGCGGATGAAAAAGAAAACCGCAGATATTCCGTGACCGCCACGATACCCGGCATTATCCGTGGACTGATCCGTGATGGATACCCGGTTACAAAAGGCTTTAAGATCGCGGACATTGATCCGCGTAAAAGTGAGCTGTCAAATTGTTTCACCATTTCGGATAAAGCACGCTGCATTGCGGGCAGTGTGCTTGAGGTTGTCTGCGCATTTGGCAGTAATATTTTATCATAAAAACAGAAAGGGGCATACGCTTCATGAAACTGATAAAAACAGAAGATGCGGTCGGTCAGGTTCTCTGCCACGACATTACCCAGATCATTAAAGGTGTCACAAAAGATGCGGTTTTCCGCAAGGGGCACATTATCACGGAGGAAGATATCCCGGTACTTCTGAGTGTCGGAAAAGATCATATTTACATCTGGGAAAAAGATGACACGATTCTTCATGAAAATGAAGCAGCGCAGATCCTTTATGAGATGTGTAAAAACGACCATATGCATCCGTCAGATGTTAAGGAGGGAAAAATTGAGCTGATTGCAGACTGCAACGGACTGTTAAGAGTTGACAAAGAAAAATTGAAAAAGGTGAACAGCTTCGGTGAAATGATGATCGCCAGCCGCCACGGAAATACACCGGTGAAGGCTGGGGACAAGCTTGCAGGAACCAGAATTATTCCACTTGTCATCAAAAAAGATAAAATGGAACGTGTAAAAGCAATTTGTGCGGATGCCCCGATTTTTACATTAAAGCCATTCCATAAGAAAAAAGCTGCGATCATCACGACCGGAAATGAGGTTTATCATGGAAGGATCGAAGATACTTTTACACCGGTCATCCGGGAAAAGCTGGCAGAATATGATACAGAAGTCATTTTTCATGAAACTTTTGATGATGATAATCAAAAGATTACGGATGGATGTCTTGCGGCGATCGAGGCAGGGGCAGATCTTGTGATCTGTACCGGAGGCATGAGTGTGGATCCGGATGATAAAACCCCGCTTGCCATCAAAAACACGGGGGCAGAGATCATTTCTTACGGTGCACCGGTACTGCCGGGAGCGATGTTTCTGATTTCCTATTACAACGGAAATGTTCCGATCCTTGGTCTGCCGGGCTGCGTGATGTATGCAAAGCGCACAATCTTTGATCTGGTACTGCCACGCATTATGGCTGATGATAAAGTGACAGCAGAAGAGCTTGCGGCGCTTGGAGAAGGGGGACTCTGCCTAAACTGTGACCACTGTATTTACCCGAATTGTGGATTTGGAAAGGGCTGGTAAACGAGTCTATGAAAGATAAGGCAGGCAGGGAGATCGACTACTTGAGAATCTCCATTACCGACCGCTGTAATCTGCGTTGTAAGTATTGTATGCCGGGTGATATAGAGACGACAGATATGGAAAATCTGCTGACCTACGAGGAGATCGTTCAGGTGACAGAGGCGGCGGCAGCGCTTGGAATCCGGCATATCCGCCTGCCCGGCGGGGAGCCGTTAGTACGCCGTGGCTGTGTGGCTCTGGTAGAAAAAATAAAAAATGTTTCCGGCATTGAAACGGTTGGAATGACCACAAATGGGGTTCTGCTTGCAGAGTATGCAAAGGCTTTGAAAGAGGCTGGACTGGACAGTGTGAATGTCAGTCTTGATACTTTGGATGAAACAGAATTTCAAAGACTGACGGGACGGGATGAATTAAATGCAGTGTTGGCAGGAATCAATGCTGCAAAAGAAGCACAAATTCCGGTAAAGATTAATACCGTGCATTATCAGCATCTTGACTGGAAATCTATTCTTGATTATACAAATAGAGTGCAGATTCCGGTGCGTTTTATCGAGATGATGCCGATCGGGTATGGGGCAGCGTATACTGGAGGCTCCAATGAAGAATTGTTTCGGCAGATCGAGGAGTGCTATGGGAATGTATCAGAAGCCGGAACTGTGAGAAGCAGGGAAGGCAAAAAATATAGTGCAGATATCCGGAATTTGTCGTACACGGAAGAGAAGCAGCAATCCGGAAAACATGGCGCAGGTCCTGCAGCTTACTACCGTTTTCCGGGATTAAATATGGATGTCGGTTTTATCAGTGCCATGCATCATAAATTCTGCAGATCCTGCAACCGCATCCGGCTCACTTCGGAAGGATATTTAAAACTATGCCTCTGTTATGAAAAAGGCATTGATTTAAGAGCCGTTCTCCGGGATCCGGGGAGAAAACAGACATTGCAGGAAGTGATGAAAGAGGCAATTTTTGAAAAACCGGCGGAGCATTGTTTTGAACAGGTCTCTGAAATGACAGAGCACAATGCAATGGTGCGTATTGGTGGATAATGCAACGGAGTGAATTGATTTACAGTGAAAATGCAGGTAGAAATGTAATTCTGACGAGAATGGGTGAAATTAATTATAATTAAATGAAAAACACCCAAAATACGCAATGAAATGAGTGGAAAATGGCTGAAATGGGCGAAAAATACATGAACGAACTGCATTCGCCCAATCGACCGTAAATGAGCAGAATATGTAAGCAAAAATGGGTAGAAATATGTAGTAATATAGAGAAATCGCCCAATCACTGATATGAGAAACAAAAATTCCAAAGTATTTATAAAGGATTGAAAATACCTGCAATGAAACGGATGAAAAACATCAGAAAATGGAGCAATCATACATGGGAATCATAAAAGGAATTTGTATCAGCAAAGAAAGAGGAACAGAAAAGCATGAGGTGGCAGAGGCCGGGTTTGTCAAAGACTGGGGCATCCAGGGCGATGCACATGCAGGAAAATGGCACAGACAGGTCAGTCTGCTTTCCTTTGAAAAAATAGAAGAATTTCGTGCAAAAGGTGCAGACGTTGCGTTCGGAGCATTTGGAGAAAATCTGATCGTGGAGGGATATGATTTTAAGAATCTTCCGGTCGGTACGAGATTTCGCTGCGGAAAGGTGCTGCTTGAGATGACACAGATCGGAAAAGAATGTCACTCCCATTGCCAGATTTATCAGAGAATGGGAGAATGTATCATGCCACATGAAGGTGTTTTTGCAGTTGTGTTAGAAGGCGGCACGATTCATGTTGGGGATGAACTGCTGTTGCAGGAATCGTGATGTGATAGAAATACAATATAAGGAGAATGCCCTATGAAAGAAATTGTGGAAACTCTTAAGAAAAGGATCAGCGAAAATAAAAACAGTATGCTTGTCACTGTGGTAGCGGGACGCGGTTCAATCCCGCGAAAAGCAGGTGCCTATATGGTAGTCGGAGAGGATGGCAGAGTGACCGGAACGATCGGCGGTGGTAATCTGGAATACCAGGCAACGCTGATGGGACAAAAACTTCTCGCGGAAAAGAAAAATTATCTGCATGAGTATAATCTTGGTCAGGAAAAATCTGCAGAACTTGGAATGGCATGCGGCGGAAATGCGACAGTGCTGTTTTATTTTGTGGATGCCCGGGAAGATGCCGCATGGATCAGACAGATGGAAGAGGCAGAAGAAAAAAAAGAAGCATTCTGGATCCTGATGCCGTTAGAGGAAGGGAAAATAAAAATACTGCCAGAGTTTCAGACTTTTGCGCATCAGTCTGTGACAGAAATAGATGGAGCACGTTTCTATGCAGAACAGTTTTCTTATGATGGAAAAGTATACATTTTTGGGGGCGGGCATTTAGCGCAGGAACTTGTTCCGGTGTTGTCACATCTTGGTTTCAGATGCATTGTTTCAGATGACAGGGAAGAATTTACGAAGTCGGAACTGTTTCCGGGAGCGGAAGAGATACGGTTGATTGATTTTGGAAAACTGGAAGAAACATTTACGATTCACCCGGAGGACTACATTGTGGTCGTTACAAGAGGACATCTCTGTGATACAGATGCAGAACGCTTTGGACTGAAAACTCCTGCCGGGTACATTGGTGTTGTAGGAAGCAGGAAAAAGACAAAATTTGTCACCGATAAATTACTGGCAGAAGGATTTACCGAGGAACAGCTTGCGCGTGTGACAGCACCGATTGGAATTGAAATCGGAAGTGAAACTCCGGCGGAGATCGCGATCAGTATTGCAGCACAGCTTATTGAGGTGCGGTCTAAAAAGAGATGAAAAAATTAAAAATAAATTTAAAATCTATAAAAAGACATGATATTAATAGCACTTAAAATATAAATGAAAAGAAAAGAGTAAAAACAAATGAAGAAGAAATGTGTGTGTGTATTACTTTCTGCAGCGATGGCAATGACCATGTTTGCCGGATGCGGAAACAAGGATCAGGCGTCAGCAGGTGAGACTAATACGGTGGCTTCCGCAGATGCAGAAAAATCTTCTGAAACAGAGGGCGCAGAAGTAAATGCTGACGAATCATCAGGCGCAGATATGTCAGCAACGGAGGCGGCAGAGGAAACTTCAGAAGCAGCAGAAACAACTGCAGCAGAGCCTTTTGAGGCGACCACGGTAACGGTATTTGCAGCGAAAAGTTTAAACACGGTTATGGAAGAGCTGATCGCAGAGTATAACAAAACGCAGCCGAATGTATCTATCGTGGGAAGTTATGACAGTTCAGGTACCCTGATGACACAGATCGAGGAGGGAGCAGCCTGTGATGTATTCTTTTCCGCAGCACAGAAACAGATGGATCAGCTTCAGGATGAGGACGGACTGGCTGTTGACGGAACCAGACACAACGTTGTAAACAATCAGGTCTGCGTGGTCACATGGAAAGGCAGTGGAACGGAGGTAACCGGACTTTCTGATATTGGAAAAGCAAAGAGCATTGCGCTTGCAGACGGTTCTGTTCCGGTTGGAAAATATACCAGACAGGCAATGGTAAATGCAGGAATGCTGAACAAAGTGGACGATGTTTCACAGATCACGACATCGGAAATCCAGGAAGCACTTGGCGGTGTGGAAATTAACGAGTGTGCCAATGTAGGTGCGGTAACGGCTGCGGTTGCAGAGGGATCGAATGAAGTCGGAACCGTATATTATTCAGATACTTACGGTTTTGAGGATCGTCTTCAAATTTTAGAGGTGGTTCCTTATGAGCTGACAGGAACTGTTATTTATCCGGTAGCACAGATCATCAATAAAGAAGCAGATGAGTTAGAGCAGAGTGCTGCGGAGGATTTTATCAATTTCCTGACTTCAGACGACGCAAAAACGATCTTCCAGAAATACTATTTTGATACAGATGTTGAATAAAGATTAAATTTTTTAAACAGCCGTTTATTTTCAAACCAATAAAGACAGTGATTGAGACAGTAGATTTTATGCTGCAAAAATGATCAGGATAAAAGATGGATGATAAATGGCTGTCTGAAAATTTAAAATGAAAACAGGAGGCAGTTATGAGTCAGTTGGCAGCATATTTAAGCGGACTTGACTGGAGTCCGCTTTTAATCTCGTTAAAGACCGGAATTGTAGCAACCATTATTTCGTTTTTTTTAGGAATCTATGCAGCGCGAAAAGTTGTGAAAGCAGGACCGCGTGTTAAGGCGGTTGCAGATGGAATTCTGACACTGCCGATGGTGCTGCCACCGACGGTAGCCGGGGTTTTCCTGCTGTTGCTGTTCAGCCTCAGGAGACCGTTTGGAGCATATCTTTACGATAGATTTGATTTTAAGGTGGTACAGACATGGCTTGGCTGTATCCTCGCGGCGACGGTAATCGCATTTCCACTCATGTACCGGAATGCCAGGGCAGCGTTTGAGCAGATCGATGTAAATCTGATCTATGCGGCACGGACACTTGGGATGCCTGAAATTAAAATTTTCTGGAAAGTGGTCGTTCCGGCAGCGGGACCGGGTATTGCATCCGGAACCGTTTTAACGTTTGCAAGGGCTCTCGGTGAGTATGGCGCAACCTCAATGCTTGCGGGAAATATTCCGAAAAAAACGAGTACGATCTCACAGAAAATTGCAATGGTCATCCAGGACGGCGACTATGCGACAGCGGGATTCTGGGTGATTGTGATATTAGTGATTGCATTTGTGGTCATATTTTTACTAAATATCATTACGGCAAAAAATATGAAACATGTGAGCAGATGGTAGGGCAGTCAGGAGGAAAAAGGAAAGCAGCATATAAAATATGCGACAGATGGTGAGGCAGGAGGACTGTGATGAGTCTGAAAGTAAATATAAAAAAGAGGCTGGGGAACTTTAATTTAGACGTCGCGTTCGAGACCGAGCGTGGCGTATTTGCGATTCTTGGGGCATCCGGATGTGGAAAGAGCATGACACTAAAATGTATAGCCGGAATTGAGACGCCGGACGAAGGACGGATCGAATTAAATGGCAGAGTTTTATACGACTCTGCAAAAAAGATCAATCTCACCCCGCAGAAACGGCGTGTCGGTTATATGTTTCAGGACTATGCCCTGTTTCCGAATATGACGGTCGAACAGAATATCAAAGCCGGCATGGGAAAACATCCGGAGGAAGAAAAAGTAAGATCTTATATCAACCGTTTCCGTTTAGAGGGGCTGGAAAAACATTACCCCGCACAACTTTCCGGCGGGCAGAAACAGCGTGTGGCAATGGCGCGGATGATTGCTTCTGAGCCAGATATCCTGCTTTTGGATGAGCCATTTTCTGCGCTTGACAGTTACCTGAAATGGGAGCTGGAGCAGGAAATGCGAGATATGTTAGCGGAGGTGCAAAAACCGGTACTTTTTGTTTCACACAACCGGGATGAGGTTTATCGTCTGTGCAGCGTGGTAAGCTGCATCGACCATGGAAAAATGGAGGTCATAGAGAAAACAAAAGAATTTTTCCATAACCCGAAAACAAAGACGGCGGCAGTGTTATCCGGATGTAAGAACATTTCTGCAGCAGAAATTGTGGATAACAACCATATAAAAGCGCTTGGCTGGGGGATAACCCTTTGCGTTTCGGAGATTCCGGAGGAAACAAAGGCGGTTGGTATCCGGGCACATTCGTTTTATCCGGTGAATGCAGAGCAGATACCTGGCAAAGAGAGTGCAGCAAATGAATATCGTGTGAGTGTGATACAGGAGGGAACGGGCCTTAAAAAGTATAGGAACCCTGTACAGGAGGAAAATATTTTTAAAATTGAGGAATCCCGTATCATTGAGGATCCGTTTGAGTGGAATATTTCATTTCGTCCATCGAAAGAGAGCGGGTGGCTTCAGTGGAAAATAGCAAAAACAGAACAGGAAGATTCGCCAGGACCGATCCCGCCGGCTCTGGCAGTGCATGCAAAGGACATTTTATTGTTAAAGGACAACGCCTATGAATAACAGACAACTGACTATTTTCCGTACAGTGTGTGAAGAGGGAAGCATGACAAAGACGGCCGAAAAACTATATATGACACAGCCTGCGGTGAGTCAGACCATCAAGGAATTAGAGCAGGAGAGCGGAGTCTGTTTTTTAGAGCGCTATAACCGTAAAGTGGTGCCGACGGAGAGCGGCAGGCTTCTCTATCAGTATGCATGCCATATCCTTGGATTGTATCAGGATTTGGAACAGCATTTAAAAGAAACGGAAGGGGTGCGGACAATCCGTATCGGTGCAAACCTTTCTGTCGGCGTGAAAATGCTGCGTGGATTTATCCGTGCATTTGAAAAAAAGTATCCAGATATCCAAGTGAAAGTAACGGTTAGCGGGTCAGTGCGGCTGATGGAACTTTTAAAAACGCATCAGATCGATCTGGGATTGATGGAAGATCTGCCCGGCGAGACCGACTATATCCAGGAGCCGTTTGCAAAGGACCGGACACTGATCGTTGCGGCACCGGATCATCCACTGGCGGGGAAGGAGCATGTCAGATTTGAGGATCTGAAAAAAGAAAATTTTCTTCTGCGGGAAAAGGGAGCCGGGGTACGTGACCGTTTTGAAGCCATTTTAAGGACAAAAGACTGCGTGATCGATCCGCTCTGGGAGAGCCGGAGCACGAAAGTACTTGTGCAGGCGGTGGAAGATGGCTTTGGTATTTCTGTGCTGCCATATTGTCTGATTGAGGAATATTTAAAAGAAGGCCGTCTGGCGGAAATAAAAGTGGAAGATCTTTGTCTTGAAAGAAATTTAAATCTGGTATATCATCCACATAAGGTATGGAATGATCCACTCCGTGATTTTATGGATATTGTGCGCTGGTATGGGCATGATGAGATTAGAGCGATGAAAACAACCGATGGTATGTTTCACGGGCAGACTGATACGAACACGCTGTTGCTGTAAAATAAAAAGAACAGGTTTCCTGAGGTGGAAACGCTGTCCTTTTCTATGCTATAAATGTGTGTGTATATAGCAATTAAAATGTATCATGGATTTGATATAACTTCAAATAGGATAAAATTATAGAAAACATAAGTAAATACTTATGAGAGAAACGGAGATATGATATGAACCTGTTAGACATCATCGGACCTGTGATGGTCGGTCCATCCAGCTCCCATACGGCAGGAGCCGTCAAGATCGGGAGAGTCAGCCGTAAGCTGCTTGCGGAAGAAGTAAAAGAGGCAAAAATATATTTTCACGGTTCCTTCCTTGCAACGGGAAAGGGACATGGCACGGATAAGGCGCTGATCGCCGGACTTTTGGGCATGCAGGTGGATGATCCGGCAATCCCGGACAGTTTTCGGATTGCAGGCGAAAGAGGAATGGATTTTTCCTTAGAGGGGATTGATCTTGGTGATGTGCATCCCAATTCAGTGAAAATGAATCTGACAGGTGTTTCCGGGCGTACACTCGAAGTGGTTGCGGCTTCGATTGGAGGCGG
>ULVE01031300.1_pt1 | contig 10570 bp, 11 predicted proteins | sample 1959161 | NCBI WGS metagenome assembly ULVE01 (sample SAMEA4835778, study PRJEB28245) | human gut metagenome | biome: gut microbiome; material: fecal sample | place: Denmark | collected 2008
GGTAAAAAGGTGAGCAAAGCTGAAATGACCATAGCCGGCAAATCACCTTTTTCCAAATTGTCTTTGGAGAAAGGATTATCATCTACTTGCCTAACCGGTATTTCTTGATTCTCTTCCCCACCATCCGGCAACGGGCCATTCATCTTCTCGAGGTATTCCTTGTTGCGATGATTCATGGTGTCCATTGCGCGCTTTTGGCGTTCCTTAAATATCATTCGCTTCTCCTAAAACACCGCTTAGAGATTATCCTTGAGGATATGGTGGCAAGCCACGAAGTGGTTGGGGCGTACTTCTTCCATTTCGGGTGTTACCATCTTGCAGATATCGGTGCAGTATTTGCAGCGAGTATGGAACTTGCAGCCCTTAGGCGGATTAACCGGACTGGGAATATCGCCCTCCAGAATGACCAGTTCGCGGTCATCATCCACATTAGTGGTAGGAATCGCGCCCAACAGAGCCTCAGTATAGGGGTGCAACGGATGATCAAACAGCTCTTGGGATTCTGCCTGCTCTACCATGTTGCCCAAGTACATAACACCGATACGATCGGAAATATAGCGGACAACGGAAAGGTCATGAGTAATAAACAGGTAGGTCAAGTTCTGCTGTTCCTTCAGGTCGCTCAACAAGTTGATAATCTGCGACTGAATGGATACATCCAGTGCGGAAACTGCCTCATCGCAAACGACAAACTTGGGATTAGTAGCCAGACTGCGTGCAATGCCGATTCTCTGGCGCTGACCGCCGGAAAATTGGTGAGGATAGCGGTGGAGGAAGTAGGAAGCCAAACCGCATTCTTCCATGATCCCCATGATCGCGTCTTGCAGTCTGGGGCTGTTTTTGGTATAAAAGCCGTGCGAAACCAAACTTTCACCGATGATTTGACCAACAGACATACGAGGGTTCAGCGAAGAATAAGGATCCTGGAAGATAAGCTGCAGGTCGCTGCGCAACTGGCGCATCTCCTCATACTTTAGGCGTGCAAGATCAATACCGTCATCACGATACCCCTCATACTTCTGGAAACGCTCGTCGTCCTTATAGGGTTCACGCATCTTATCAAGTACTTCGTGCTCCGCTGCAATCTCCTTTTCAACCTCAGCAATCTGTGCCTGAATATCATCTACCTTCTTCTGAGCAGCCTCCGCCTTTGGGGAGTCCTCCGAAGACTTGTAGAGGATATCGGCCAATTCGACCGAAAGGGATCTCTCCTTGAGATGGAGCTTATGCAGCTGTTTGGAAAGCTTGTTGATCTTGAGGAACTGCTCCGAAACGGGTGCAAGATCCTCCACCACAATGAAACCGCCGATGACATTGGTGATATCCAGGAGCGCATCGTGGGCCTTTTTCTTGGCAGCCGCCAAATCATTGTGATGCTTCAGCTTATCCTCATCGCTCATGGCGTCATATTCCGCCTGCAGATGATCCCTTTTTTCTTCCAACTGAGCCAAATGCTTACGGCGCTTATCCAGCGTCTTGATGGTCTCCCGGATATATTCGGGGCACAGCTCATCGATGGTGCGGCCATAATACATGGTACGGCCATCAGTTTGCGGATAAACCTGCAAAATAGTACGGCCAAAAGTGGATTTGCCGCAGCCAGACTCGCCTACCAAACCGAAGGTTTCACCCTCGTAGATTTCCAGGTCGATACCATCATTGGCTTTTACATACATCCCGCGTTTTTTCAGCGGGAACCACTGCTTCAGATTGCTGATGCGGAGCAAAACTTTTTTATCATTTGACATTTTGTTTTCTCTCCTCCTTGTTCGGGTAATAGCATCTGATGTGGTGTTCTTCGGTCAGATGAGTCATGGGAGGCTCAGCCTCATGGCACTTTTCTGTAGCATATTTGCAGCGGGGGGCAAACTTGCAACCCTTGGGCAGATCTAGCGGGTGCGGAACTGCTCCGGGAATTGCCTCAAGACGCTGATTGGTGGGGGTATCCAGGCGGGGAATCGAAACCAGAAGGCCCTCGGTATAAGGGTGGGAATACTCGGTCTTTGGGTCAAAAAGCATCTTTGCGGGAACGCGCTCCACCACCTGACCGCAGTACATAACAGCGACATAGTCTGCCATCTGGTTGATAACGCCCAAATCGTGGGTGATGAACAAAATACTGGTGCCGTTTTCCCGCTTCAGATCATTCATCAGTCGCAGGATCTGCGCCTGAATGGTAACATCCAGTGCGGTGGTCGGCTCATCGGCAATCAACAGCTTGGGACGGCATGCCAGCGCCATGGCAATCATAACACGCTGACGCATACCACCGGAAAGCTGGTGCGGATACTGTTTGGCAACAATCTCGGGATTCGGAATCTTTACCTCACGCAGCAGGTCAACAGATTTTTCCGCCGCTTCCTTCTTGGAAAGTCCCTGATGGATGATAAACGGCTCAGAAAGCTGTTGTTCAATAGAGAAAACGGGGTTTAAGCTGGTCATTGGCTCCTGGAAGATAACCGAGATATCATTGCCGCGAATCTTATACATCTCGCTCAACGGCAGCTTGGTCAGGTCCACACCGTTAAAGAGGATCTCGCCGCCGGCAATATACCCGTTGCCGTCCAGCAGGCGCAGGATGCTCATGGCCGAAACGCTCTTACCGGAGCCGGACTCGCCTACTACGCCCAGGGTCTTCCCTTCTTCTACCGTGTAGGAAACATTGTTTACGGCCTTTACGGTGCCGCGCTTTGTATCAAAGAAGGTATACAGATCGATGATCTCAAGCAGTTTTTTCTCGTTATCCATGATACACCCTCCTTATCTTTCATTCGATTTCGGATCCAGTGCGTCGCGTAGACCGTCACCGATCAGATTGATGCAGACGCAGGAAAGACCGAAGATCAGACCAACGAATACCCAGTTCCACCAGTAGTTCTGGATGATAACGCTGTTATTGGCATTGGAAAGCATATTGCCCCAGGTGGGTGTGGGTGCCGGAATACCGAATCCCAGGTAGGAAAGAGTACTTTCGGTCAGCATGGAAGTACCGAACGAAAGGGTGATGGAAACCAGCACGACGGACATTACGTTGGGGATGATATGCTTGAAAATAATTTTATTTTCCTTTACACCAATAGTCTTCGCAGCGGTAACATACTCCATCTCGCGCTGGGCAAACATCTGCGCACGTACCTGACGGCAGAGCCCCGGCCACGAAAGCAGACCCAGAATGACCATGATGATATACATTCGCTGCTCCACGCTTACCTGCGAACCAAGCACCGCGGAAAGGATCATGGCGAAGGGGATGAACGGCATACTGGAAACGACCTCTGCCACACGCATGATGGCCATATCGAGGAAGCCGCCGAAGTAACCGGCGATACCGCCCAGCAAAATGCCGATGATGGTGGAAATCACAACGGAAAGTGCACCGATGGTCATGGTCATCTTACCGCCGTTTACCAGACGGGCAAAGATATCACGGCCGAGGTCATCGGTTCCCAGCAGGAAGCCCTTGAGGCCCCAGGTGTGGATTTCGCCGTTGTTGTCTACTGCGTAGTTCTGATAATACCCGGTATAGATGTTCTTGACGTCCACGGAGTCATTGGTCAGCTCACCGGGAACGCTGATCTGCTTATAACGGTTGTGGCCCCAGGAGGCAACGTTGCCGTCCTCCATTACAACGGTGTAATGGTAACGCCCGCCCTCGATCTTGATGGGCTTGGCGCTGAACGCAGGCAGGGAGCCCTCGCCGCGGGTAGTTACGCCCCAGGTAAGAATGGTGCCGTCACTCTTCAACGCAGCAACGGAGTTTGCGGTAGCAGCGATGGAAACCACGCCGCTCTTGGCGCCCTCGGGGATACCGGTCGAAAGCAGAGAGGTCGCCTTATCACCGGAGTAAACCACGGCGCCCTCATCCGTCAGGATGACATAGGCGGTGTCGGTCAGTGCGGCATCCACCACATGGCCGTCATACAGCTCCTTGTCCATACCGATATCGGCAAAGTTCGCGTTGCCCCACAGGAGCAGGCGGTTGTCATCGGTAAGGGCTGCGGAGAACTGATGGGATGCAAAAACCTTGGTGATCTTGAAGTTGTGGAAACGGTTGTTTTCGGAAAGCTCCTGCGGCAGCTTGGTCTGCCCCAAACGGGCGTTGCCCCAGCAGTAAACGGTTCCCTTATCGTCCACTGCTACAATGTGGTCAAAGCCGGCAGCGATCTGCGTGATCTTCGCTTTTTGGACCTCCTTGGGAACATCGGCGACATCGATCACACGGGAAACCTTGGTTTTACCCCAAACATAAACATTACCGTTCATATCTACACCGGCGGAGAAATTGGAGCCGACCGAAATATCGGCGATGCCCTCATTCTCCAGCTCTTTGGGATAGTCCATCATGGAATATCCTGGGGATACATTGACCAGGGTGCTGTCCTGCTCTCCCAAATCCAGCACAACAAAACTGGGAGCAATAAACACAAACAGCATAATAAGAATCAGCAGTACAAGAGAGATAACAGCCAGTGGCTTGGAGAAGAAGCTCTTTGCCACCATACGGGCAGGGCTTTGCAGCGCTTCCTCTGCGTAAATGTCCATTTCCTTATTTGGGAAAAACAGGCGGGAGAACCAGCGGTCCAGTGTCCCTTTCTTCTCCCCGGAGCCTGCCTTCTTATTCTCTTTACTCATATTCAGCAGCCTCCTTCCTTACTTGTTTACACGAACGCGGGGATCGACCAGACCGTAGCTCAAGTCGGTAAGCAGTACGCCCACCAGGCTCACCACGGTATAGAACATCTGCATGGCAAGCACCAGCTCATAGTCGGTGTTGTTCAGCGCCTGCCAGTACAGCCGGCCGGTGCCGTTCAGGGCAAAGGTCGTTTCGATAACCAGCGAACCGCCGGTGAAAACCGAGATGATCCAGCCCATGATGGAGGTGGAAACCGGCAGCAGCGCATTGCGCCATGCATGGCTGTAAATAACCACCTTTTCCTTCAGACCTTTTGCCCGTGCGGTGCGGATATAATCCTGCGTCAGGGTGTCGATCATTGCCGCACGGACGGTACGGGTCATGCCCGCCAGTCCGATGAACACCAGTACCAGTATTGGCAGTGCCATATAATACATTCTATCAGCAAATTCGGCAAATCCGGTGTAGGTGGAGCCGGGGGTCTTGGCGCCGCCTACCGGGAAGATCTTCAGCTTAACGGCAAACAGATAGATGAATACAATACCGACCAGATAACTGGGCAAGCTATACCCTACTACCGTTACCGCCTGGATCGCACTATCGGAAGCCTTGCGGCGATGAACAGCACAATAAATACCCAGCGGGATAGTAATGGCGAGGGTAAGTGTTCCCAGGCATTCTTGCGGTCTTTCTGCTGCAGCGCCCAGATCTGGAGTGCAACGGTCTGTGCCAGGCAATAATCGATATAGTAGAACGGCATGGAGTAGATATGATGCTGACGCTGCCAGCCTTCCCCCTCGCTGTAGAACGGAATATCGCCGTCCAACTTCATCCAAGGCATATAAATACCAAGCAGCTCTTTCCATGTATCGTGGCGCTCTCTGGGGGTCATATCCGGCTTTTCAAATACGATATGCTGGAAGTGATCGACCATAGTACCATAAGGAATAAAGGTGAGAGCACCAGAAAGATGGCTGTAACGGAACTTGCGGGCATCCTCCCCGAAGAAGCCCTCCGCCCACGGCCATGCCATAAATTCCATCGACATGGAATGAACCTCGCAGCCCTCCATGCTGGGCCAGATGTAGGAGGTGGGGATGCGGTGGCGGTTCATATAGGCGGCAAAGGCGTGGCCGGCCTCGTGGGTCACTACTTCCACATCGTGCTGGGTGCCGTTAAAGTTGGCAAAGATAAAGGGAACCTCATAATCGGCGATGCTGGTGCAGTAGCCACCGCTGCGTTTGCCTTCGGTGGAGAGAACATCCAGCAGTTCATTGTCCAGCATCATGCGGAAGAATTCGCTGGTCTCGGGAGAAAGCTCATCATAGAACTTGCGACCCATGGCAAGGATCTCATCCGGTGTGCCGATGGGCTTGGGATTGCCGGAGCGGAATTCCAGCGCGTTATCGGCAAAGCTCATAGGATATTCTTTGCCCAAACGCTTCGCCTGCTCGCGATAAATGCTGTCCGCCACAGGCACCAAATACTTCACAACCGCCTTGCGAAACTTCTCTACATCTTCCTTGGTGTAGCAGTTGCGGCCCATGCGGTAGTATCCCAGCGTGGTATAACCTTCATAGCCCAGCTTTTTGCCCATTTTATCACGTAGATGCACCAGTTGATCGTAAAGATCATCCAGCTTAGCCTGGTTTTCTTTGTACCAATTGCCCTCGGCTTTCCATGCAGCGAGGCGACGGGCATCGTCCGGGTCACTCTTAAACGGAGTGAGCTGAGAAAGGGTGTATACACCGCCCTCAAACGGGATCTGAGCAGAAGCCAACAGCTTTTCATACTCATCGGCCAGCTCATTTTCTTTCTGCAGTTCTTCAATAATCACAGGAGAGAAGGTCTTGCACTTGATTTCCGCCTTGAGGAACATCAGGTTGCCGTACTCTTCGGCAAAGTCCTTACGGTAAGGAGATTCCAGCATGGCCTGAGTCCAGCCCTGCTGGCACTCCTCCAGCTCGGGGTCAACCTTGTTCCAGAACTTCATTTCTCCATCATAAAAAGCATCGCGGGTATCAATGGTGTGGCGAATATGGGCAAGATTCGCCAAGGTGCTGATATGCTTATTTAGCTTTTCCTCTGCCAGGAACAATTCTTTCGCCTCAGTATAGCTTTTCGCTGCTTTCAGCTTTTCAGTCAAGCCATTCAACTCAGCTTTCAGCTGCTCAGCATCCGGGCGCTCATATTTCATCTGGGAAAATTTCATTCTGAAGTCCTCCTTGTTGTTTGATATTACAATAATAACGCATTTTTTTGTTCAAATCAACAGGTAATCTTCAACATTACATAATAAAAACAGCAACACCCATAAGGATAGTTGCTGTCTCTATCATTTTTTACTAAATTACTTTACCATGCTGGCAACTTCAGCGGCGAAGTCATCCTCGCGCTTCTCGATACCCTCACCCTTTTCATAGCGAACGAAGTCAGCAACCTTGATGGTACCGCCCAGCTCCTTGCCAGTCTTCTCGATATACTCAGCAACATCGATCTCGCCGTCCTTAACGAAGGGCTGCTTGAGCAGGCAGACTTCCTTATAGAACTTGTTGATACGGCCGTCTACCATCTTCTCCTTAACCTGAGCGGGCTTGCCAGCCAGCTTAGGATCGTTCTCGATCTGAGCCAGGACGATCTCTTTTTCCTTGGCTACCACATCAGCGGGAACGCACATGGGGCAGATATAGCTGGGGCTTACAGCCGCAATCTGCATGGCGATATCCTTGCCGAAGGTCTCAAAGTCCTTGTCGGCGGCCACGCCATCCAGCTCAAACTTGACCAGGACGCCAATACGGCCGCCGCCGTGGGTGTAGCTGACTACATTGCCCTCGTAGCGAGTGAAGCGACGGATCTTCAGGTTTTCGCCAATGGTGAGGATCTTATCCTTCAGCGCGGCGTCAACAGTAACATCGGTACCGGCCAGCTTGCAGTTCATCAGGGCCTCTACATCAGCGGGATTCTCATCAATAACAGTCTTGGCACAAGCCTCGACAAAACTGATGAAATCAGCGTTTTTACCAACAAAGTCGGTTTCGGAGTTGACCTCGATAACAACGCCAACCTTCTTTTCGTAATCTACCATGGTGCATACCACACCCTCGGCAGCTACGCGGCCGGACTTCTTGGCAGCAGCGGCCAGGCCCTTCTCACGCAGGAACTCGATCGCCTTTTCTACATCGCCATCGGAAGCGGTCAGAGCTTTTTTGCAGTCCATCATGCCACAGCCGGTTTTTTCGCGCAGATCCTTAACATCTTGAGCAGTAAATGCCATTTTTGTTTCCTCCTGTATCTTTTATAGGTGTTTTATCACAGTTTCTCAAGAAAAGCCCGAAAGTTCTTCGGGCTTCTCCGTGTCAGTTCTTATTCCTGGGTCTCAGCAGCGGTCTCGGCCTCAGCTTCAGCGGCGCCCATAGCGCCCTGGTGACCTTCAATGATGGCGTTGGCCATCGCGGAGGAGATCAGCTTAACAGCGCGGATAGCATCGTCGTTACCGGGGATAACATAGTCAATCTCATCGGGATCGCAGTTAGTATCTACGATGGCGATAACGGGGATCCCCAACTTATGCGCTTCAGCAACAGCGATCTTCTCCTTGCGGGGATCGACAACGAACATAGCAGCGGGCAGCTTGTTCATATCCTTAATGCCGCCGAGGTATTTCTCGAGCTTCTCAATCTCGAGTTCCAGCTTAACAACTTCCTTCTTGGGCAGACGCTCAAAAGTGCCGTCTGCTTCCATCTTGCGCAGCTGCTCCAGACGACGGATACGCTTACGGATGGTTTCAAAGTTGGTGAGCATACCGCCCAGCCAACGAGCGTTTACATAGTAAGCACCGGCGCGCTCCGCTTCCTCACGGATGGAATCGCCAGCCTGCTTCTTGGTACCAACAAAGAGAACGGTGCCACCGTTGGCGGAAAGCTCACGAACGAAATCATAAGCCTCTTCTAGCTTCTTTACGGTTTTCTGCAGGTCGATGATGTAGATACCGTTGCGCTCGGTGAAGATGTACTGAGCCATCTTGGGGTTCCAGCGACGGGTCTGGTGACCAAAATGTACGCCAGCTTCCAAAAGCTGTTTCATAGATACTACTGCCATTGTTTGTTTACCTCCAAAAATTTGTTTGTGTAACCTCTGCGGCAGTCATCTCCGCCCTGCCACCCTTGCGGGCACATGGCCGAACAGATCGTACCGCATGCGTTGTACCGATATAGTTTATCATAGCTTTTCTGGAAAATCAAGCATAAATAAAAAGAAAATCCGCAGTTTTCTGCGGATCATCCTCAATCAATGCAAAGCCCCGGCAAAGGACATCCGACGACGGGGCGGTGCCGGGCATGCCACATTTTCCACCAGTACGGTATCTTCTCCAATGCATTTGATCTGATCCCATGGAATGATCAGATCTGGCTCCCTGCCAAACAGGCCAAAAAAGCGCGGTCTGCCGAAAATGATAAGGGTACAAATATGCGCTGTACAGGTATCAAACTCCACATCGCAAACGCATCCTAGGCAAGCACCGTTTTGAACATTGACCACTTCCTTGCAGCGCAGGTCCATTAAACTGCATACCATCTGCTTCCCTCCCCTGTGCAGCAGGATTCTGTTATATCCTATGCGGCAGGGCTATTCCAGTTTACATCTGTGTTTTAATGCGCTGCAATGCTCCTTTTTCGATACGCGAAACCTGAGCTTGTGATATTCCTACCGCTTGGCTGACTTCCACCTGCGTTTTGCCAGCAAAGAACCTCAACGACAGTATTTTCTTTTCTCGGGCGGAGAGTGCCTCCATCGCCTGCCGCAGCAGCATTTCATCCAGCCAGTCGCTCTCACTTGTTTTATCCTGCACCTGGTCTATCAGGCAGATGTTCTCTCTCCCATCGGAATAAGCAGGATCATACAGTGAACTGGGCTCCATGATCGCTTCCATTGCCAGCACCACATCTTCCTTGGGCTGCTGCATGGCTGCCGCTATCTCTTCCACAGTCGGCTCGCGTCCTAAGGAATTTTGCAATTCCTCTTTTTTCTTCAGGGCAGCAACAGCTTGTTCCCTTACTCGTCGTGTCACCTTCACCATGCCAGAATCCCGTAGAAAGCGACGCATTTCTCCAATAATAAGGGAAAAAGCATAAGTGCTCAGCTTCAGTCCCAGCTCAATATCAAAGCGCTCGATAGCCTTGATAAGCCCGATACACCCCACCTGAAACAGGTCATCTGGGTTGCCTCCTCGGTTACTGAAGCGCTGTACGGCGCTGAGCACCAGCTTCAGGTTGCTTTCCACCAGCCGGTTACGCGCTTCTCTATCCCCGGCATGTGCCCGTCGCAATAATTCGTTGGTTTCGTCATTTTTTAGTGTTTTCAGCTTAGAAGTATCAACGCCGCTGATCTCTACCTTATAATACATAGCCCTTTCCCCCACCAACGCGATGGCAGAAGTATGGGCTGACCAAAGGAGCAGTAAACATTCCTCAACAATTGAAAGAAATGGAAAAGGAAGCCGGAGCATTGCTGCCGCGGCTTCCCTTTTACAAAATCTCAAAATTCTCGGATGCGTTATCCTTATTGGTTGTTTCCTTCAGCGAGGTCACCCGCAGTTTTACCGGTTTTTGCCCCAGGTTGATCTCGATAACATCCCCTACCTTGACCTCGTAGGAGGCGCGGGCGGTTTTGCCATTTACTACTACGCGTTCGGCGTCACAGGCTTCATTGGCCACGGTCCGCCGTTTGATGATCCGGGAAACTTTCAAATATTTATCCAGCCTCATAGGGGGCCTCCTTACAAAAGAGCCGGTGCGCCGGCACCGACTCCACTGGTTCAGAATTTATTTTACAGCATCCTTCAGCGCCTTACCAGCCTTAAAAACGGGAGCTTTGCTGGCAGCGATGGTGATGGGCTTGCGGGTCTTGGGGTTAATACCAGCATGAGCCGCGCGGGTC
>ULVE01078163.1_pt1 | contig 10552 bp, 9 predicted proteins | sample 1959161 | NCBI WGS metagenome assembly ULVE01 (sample SAMEA4835778, study PRJEB28245) | human gut metagenome | biome: gut microbiome; material: fecal sample | place: Denmark | collected 2008
CACAAAAAAAAGGACGACCCCAAGTCGTCCTTTTTCATATCTATTCCCCTGAAAGGGTCTTTTTCATTGCAATGTGCGGACAGTATTCGTCCTTGTAAACATCACCATATGCCCTGTAGCCAAGCTTCTCATAAAATTGCTGTACTCTCGTTTGCGCCGATAAGCCGACTTCCTTGTAGCCCACTTTTTCAGCCTGCTTTTCAAGGGCTTCCACTATCATTCTGCCAAGATCTCTGCCACGATATGCCTTTCTCACGCAGATACGCCCAATGTGCGCTTCGCCATTTTCGTCAAACAGCCTGCCTGTTGCAATGGGATATCCTCCTGTGTAGATAACAGCATGATAAGCCTCATGGTCGATATCGTCAAATTCGTTCACAAAGCCCTGCTCCTCAACGAATACCTGCTGTCTTATGAGTCTGGCGTCTGCGTTGTTTGCAAGCCCTTTTGCGATCTTTATGGTGTAATTATCCATTATATCAGCCCCCAAGACGTATCATTTCGTCGATACATTTTCTTGCAGAGGTTATCTCCTCGTCTGTCATTTTTATCTCAAAACCACCGCCGTTGCCGATGCCCTCGCAGGTCTTGTAAACGTCCATAAGAGTGGTGAGCTTCATGTTAGGACAAAGTATCTTCTTTGAGAGTACGTAAAACTCCTTCTCAGGGAATCTGTACTGCAAATGCTCCGCAATAGATATCTCAGTGCCTATGATGAACTCCTTTGCGTCAGACTCTGCCGCAAAATTCATTATTCCAGAAGTTGAACCAACATAATCAGCCATTTCGCTTACCGCAGGGATACACTCAGGGTGACAAAGCACCAGTGCATCAGGGTGAGCCGTCTTAGCCGCTATCATGTCAGCCTTTGTTACCGACGCATGAACAGGACATCCGCCCTGCAAAAGCATTATATCCTTTTCAGGACAGGCTTTTTTTACGAATGCACCAAGATTGCAGTCAGGAATGAACAGTATCTTGTCAGCGTCCATGTTCTTTACTATCTTCACCGCAGACGAGGAAGTAACGCAAACGTCGCAAACCCTCTTGAGTGCAGCTGTGGTGTTTATGTAGCATACTACCTTTCTGTCAGGCTCCTGCGCCTTTATCATTTCTATCATCTCAGGTTCCATTTGCTCTGCCATTGGACAGCCTGCCGATGGATTTGCAAGATATACGTTCTTGTCAGGGTTGAGCATTTTTGCCGCCTCAGCCATAAAATGCACTCCGCACATAAGTATGTTTTTGTTTGAGACCTTCTGCGCCTCAACGCTTAGCTTGTATGAATCACCCGTAATATCTGCTATCTCTACTATCTCCTTAGCCTGATAGCTGTGCGCAAGTATACAAATATCGTTTTCTTTCTTTAACTGAAGAATTTTTTCCTGTACGTCCTTTATCATATCCAGATCATGCCTTTCGACCTTTGAAAAGCATATCCTCCTTTCGGTGTTTCGGCGTTTGCCGAAAGATTTATACCATATTATTATAGTATGATATAGACATTTTGTCAAGGGCATTTGTACCATACCGCCCATAGCACTTGACAAATTCATCAACAGGGTGTATAATCAACAGTGTTGACAATCAACTGCCTTGACATTTGGAGGAATAACAATGAACGATAAAACAGCCCAGCGTTTTGGAGAAGTTTTCAGACGATTTTTTGAAACAGGATATATGGACGACCTTGCAGAGCTTTTTCAGGGCGAAAGCAAAGTGATAGTCTATCTTAGCACAGCTGAGGGCATAGTCTACCCCTCTGATATAAGCCGTGACCTTATGATATCACGTCAGCGAGCAACGTCAGTGCTCAGTGCAATGGAGAAAAAAGGCTTTGTTAGCCTTGTGCGTGACCCTGAGGATAAACGCCGTGTGCAGGTGAAACTCCTCCCAAAAGGTGAAAAATCCATTGAAGAAAAGCAGCAGCGTCTTGAAAAATATTTCAGCGTGTTCGTTGACGCATTGGGTGAGGAAAATCTCAAAAACCTCCTTGACAGCTCCGAAAAAGCTGTCGAGGCACTTGAACATACAATGAAAGGCAACTCTCAGAAAGTCTGAGGTGCGGAAAGGAAACTGCCATGAACATTTATAACGAATTTAGAAAAACGGCAATAAACCGCTATAGCAAGACCGCTCTCGTGATGATGAATGACGAGGGTGAAACAAAGGAATATACATTCGGACAAACTTTGCAGCAGGCAGATGTTTTTTGCAGCCGCCTTAAAGCCATGGGCGTCGTGGCAGGGGATAGGGTCTGTATCGCCTCTGAGGGCAGACCTGAGTGGAATATCGCATTTCTCGCCTGTGCAAAGCTAAACGCCACAGCCGTCCTTTTGGATTATTCGCTTCCTGCGGCAGAGCTTGTCACACTGGTGAAAAAGTCACAGCCTGTGTGCGTTGTCGCTTCTCAAAAGGCGGCAAAGAAGCTTACAAGCGTGAAAAATATGCCTGTTCTCGATATCCAAAACCAGCTTGACAGACTTGATGGCTCAGGGGAAAATATACTCCGCCAAGGTGAAGTAGGCGACCCTGATATCGCAGTGATAATCTTCTCCAGCGGTACGACAAGGACAGCCTCAGGCATCATGCACACCCACGATTCTCAGATAAATTCCTGCAAAATGGTCTGCCAGTGCAACGGAATAACCGATAACGAACGCTATCTCGGAATCCTGCCAAACAGCCATATCTACGGGCTTTTCGCACAGGTCTTAGCCCCTCTCCTCACAGGTGGAACAGTGTGCTTTATAGAGTCCCTCTCCGCAAAGGGTCTTTCCGCAGGCTTCCAAAACTTCAAGCCGACAGTTTTCCCGGGCGTGCCAAAGGTCTATGAGCTTTTGAAAACCCAGATAATGCAGCAGATCAACGCAAGCAAAGTATCTTCAGCACTTTTCAAGAAAATGTTTCCTGTTGCACTTCATCAGCGTAAGATCTACGGCATAAACAGCGGCAAAAAGATCTTCGCAAAGATACACAAAGCCTTGGGCGGCGAACTTAGATTTCTCTGCTCCGCAGGCTCGCCAATGTCAAAGGATACATTTGATTTTTTCTACGGCACAGGCTTTAATATTGTGAACAACTACGGTGCGACCGAAACGAGTATACCAACTATCGGCACATATGGCAAGCACGTCTATGCTGATACCTGCGGTAAGCCATATCCTGATATAAAAGTTAAAATCGACCGCAGCGGTGAGCTTCTCATAAAGTCACCTTATATGATGATAGGCTACTATGGCGACAAAAAGTCCACAGATGAAGCTTTCAATCCTGACGGCTGGTTCAAGTCAGGCGACCTTGCAAGGTTCGATAAGCATAAAAATATCGTTATTCTCGGCAGATGTAAAGAAAATATCGTCCTATCCACAGGCAAAAAAGCCGCCCCTGACGATATCGAACAGGTCTATAGGGGTATCGAGAGCGTTGACGAGCTTGTGGTCTGCGGAGTGCCTGCGAAAGAGGGAAGCTATGACGAGGTGCACGCCTTTGTGGTTTGTGCTGAGGATAAGCGTGAGCAGACGGAAGAAAAGCTAAAAGAGATAAGCTCCTCCGCAGGTCAGGCAATGAAACTAAGCGGCATACATTTTGTGGATTCTATACCAAGAACAGCTATCGGCAAGCCAAAGCGTTATCTGCTGAAGAAAATGGTCATGGAGGATAACCTCGACAGCCTTACAAAGCAGGCGAAAAATAGTATCGACCCGTCGGATATCCCGTCAATGGTGAGAAACGCCGTGGCAAAAATAGCACACGTTCAGCCGAATGAAGTCAAGCTCAGTACAAAATTTTTGCAGGAGTTCACCATAGACTCCCTCTCAGCTATCGAGCTTGCATTGGAGATAGAGGAGTTCAGTGGTGTGCGTGTTGACGGCTGTATGGATAAGGATATGACAGTGGGGAAGCTTATCGCTCTCGTTCAAAATCCAAACCGCATAAAGCCGCAAACAGTGAGATCAATGCTCTATCCTCTGGACAAGAAAAAGATAGACTATCGTATTTACCGCTTTTACAGAAATCTTGTGACAGCCTTCTATGAAGTCAAGGTCACCAACGAGGAAAATCTACCTGATAAGGACGGTTATATAATCTGTGCAAATCACGTTTCAAACTTCGATTTTATCTTCCTCACCCTGAATTTCAGATACGAGCGTTTTGCAAAATTCTGCTGTATGGCGAAAAAAGAGCTTTTCAACGGCAGTTTAGCCAGCCGACTTATAGTAAGAATAGGCGGTATGGTGCCTGTTGACAGGGGCGGCAGAGTAGACGAAACAATGGCGGCTCTGCGTAAAAAGCTCGGACAGAAATGGGGTGTGCTAGTTCACCCGGAGGGTACAAGAAGCAAAACTGGTGAAATGGGCAAGTTCAAAAGCGGTGCAGCCGTCCTTGCTATCGAAGCCAATGTACCTATAGTACCAGCCTACATCAAAGGCGGACACGAGATATTCCCGCCAGACAGAAAGCTCCCAAGGCTTTTCAACTGGAAACGTCTTAGCAAATATAAAGTAAAAGTCGTTTACGGCGAGCCTATTTATCCTAATGGCGAAACCCCTGAGGAACTTATGGCGAAAGTTCGTGATTCTGTGCTTGCCTTGAAAAACGAAGAGAACTGATTTAAAGTGAGGAGTGAGGAATGACAAATGAGGAATTAGGAATGAGGAATGAGGAATTAGCATAGCTGTGGTTTGAGATACTCCAAGAGGTAAGTTAATAAGAACGTTGGTGAGTTAATTGTGCGAACGCAGTTCGCAATGAAAAAATCATCGCCGCAGGCGATACCTTCATTCCTCACTCCTCACTCCTCACTCCTCATTCCTCACTAAATTGTTTGACAAGTCGCAAAATATGTAGTATAATGTATTAATACGCTGATACGGTGACGTGTTATCGTAATATTTTGTTAAGGAATGAATATTTATGACTTTTGAGGAAGTAAAAAAGGTCACGGAGATCCTGCTGGAGTTCCTGCCTAATACACTGAAGCTTTTCGCATGGACCATCGTGCTTTCAATACCTGTGGGAGTGCTTGTGACAATGCTGAAAAAATGCCGCTTCAAGCCTATCTCGTGGCTGACAAATCTCTATATACTTGTCATGCGTGGCACACCGCTCATGCTTCAGATAATCGCTATCTACTATGCAGTACCGCTTATTATCGCAAGTGCTGCAAAGCAGGGCAAGACAGGCGGTATCTATGACGTGCTTACCAATATAAAAAACAACGAGAACTATATGTTTATCGCCCTTGTTACGGCATTTGTCCTTAACTATGCGGCTTATTTCGCAGAGATATTCAGGGGCGGTATCGAGGCTATCCCAAAGGGACAGTACGAAGCGGCTTCAATGCTCGGCATGACAAAAATGCAGACATTTTTCAGAATAATCCTGCCGCAGGTCACAAAGCGTGTTATCCCTGCCACATCGAATGAGGTCATCGTCCTTGTAAAGGATACCTCTCTCGCAAACGTTATCGCATTCGCTGAAATAACAATGAAGGCAAAACAGCAAATGAACCTGTATAGTTCAATAACACCGCTTTTTATCGCAGGCGCATTCTATTTCGTACTCAACGCTATCGTGACGGTGGCATTTGCCGTTATCGAAAAGAAATTCGATTATTATAAATAAGGAGAACTCATATGGCTATTCTTGAAGTGAAAAATATTTCTAAAAGCTTTGACAGCCTTAGGGTGCTCAAAGATATTTCTTTTAACGTTGAGGTGGGCGAGGTAGTCGCAATAATAGGTCCGTCAGGAAGCGGTAAATCAACGCTTCTGCGCTGTATAAACCAGCTTGAAAAAGCAGACGGCGGAGAGATAAACGTTGACGGCGTGAATATGTTCCATACAGAAAATGGCAAGGCAGTATATGCACCCTCTAAGACCCTCAGGGATATCCGCCTGAAAATAGGTCTTGTGTTCCAGAATTTCAACCTTTTTCCGCACTTTTCTGTAAATCAGAATATAATGGAAGCCCCTCTCCATGTCCTTAAACAGCCAAAAGCCGAGGCAAAAGCCAACTGCGAAGAGCTTCTGAAAAAAATGGGACTCGAAACTAAAGGCAAGTCTTATCCCTGCGAGCTTTCAGGTGGTCAGCAGCAGCGAGTTTCTATTGCAAGAGCATTGGCTTTGAAGCCGCAGATACTTTTCTTTGACGAGCCGACCTCCGCCCTTGACCCTGAGCTTACAGGGGAGATTTTAAAGGTAATAAAAGAGCTTGCCAAAGAGAAAATGACCATGGTAATAGTCACCCATGAAATGGCATTTGCCCGTGATGTGGCAAACCATGTTATCTTTATGGACGACGGCTATATCGTGGAGGAGGGTACTCCGGAGGAAGTTTTCGGTCAGACCCAGAACGAAAGAACAAAGCAGTTCTTGCAGAGATTCAATGACAGATAGGACTGACAATTGTTGTAAAAAGCAAAAAATGATAACGTTTTCTGTGATTAATGCACAAAAGAAGTGTGGCAATATTGTTAGAAATTTCAACACTTTTTGGAATAAAAAAAGTGAAAACCCCTTGATTTTAGGGAGAAAGTCTGCTATAATAAGACTAGAATTGAATGACAATTCATAAAACTATATTCATATGGAGGAGATTAACGATGAAAATTTCTAAGATTCTCGCTGGTATGTCAGCAGCAGCTATCGTAGCTTCTATGGCAATGATCCCAGCATCAGCAGCAGGCACAAAGCTCAACGTAAGCGATGACCTCGCTAAGATCGGCAGACAGACTCAGGATGACCTTTTTGCTGTATTCTTCAATGGCGATGAGTCAGAGGGTGCTGTAAACAAGGATGCTATCTCTGACCTTGGAGCTGTTTACGGTGCTTCATTCACAATCAAGGTTGACAACAACGATTGGAACACGATCGGCGGTGGCGGATCAATCAACTTCAACTCAAAGTCTGGTGGCTGGAACGATAAGGACTGGGCTGGCGGCTCATGGGTTGAGGACGATAAGCCAAAGGATACTCTCTGCTACACAACAGAAGAGGAAGGCACATACGTTCTTGAATACCTCGGCGACGCTCCTGTTTTCGCAACAACAGACGGCGATGCTGATAATTACGCAGCAGTTGGTATCAACAACTGGGCAGCAGACCTTAAGGGTATCGACGTTGTAGGTATGAAGGTTCTTGGCGCTGACGGCAACGTTCTCTTCGAGGCTGGTTCTAACAAGGACAAGAAGGAAGTTCAGAAGAAGCCAGTAGCTGAGGAGTCAAGCTCTGGAACTAATTCAACAGCTTCAGGCACAGAGTCTAAGAAGGACGATTCTAAGAAGGACGATTCTAAGAAGGACGACAAGTCTTCTGCAGCAGCTACTTCAACAGCAGCTACATCTTCAAAGTCTGGCACAACAACAACAGCTACTTCTTCAGCAGCAGCTTCTGACAACGTAGCAGCTACAGGCGCAACAGCTGGTCTTGCACTCGCTGGCGTAGCACTTGCTGGTGCAGCTATCGTTATTTCTAAGAGAAAGTAATCTCTCACAGATAACACACTTGAATAAGTGAATTTATACAGAGCTTTCTGTCATTCGGGAAGCTCTGTTTTTTTGTTCGTTTGTGTAACCTGCACTAATTTGTAAACGATTTCTGTGCAAAACATATGAAATCATGCGCTTAAATTGTGCAAATAGTATATTGAAAATATGTGACAACTGTGTTATAATACAAAGGTAAATATAGGTCAGGCTATGTGTATAGCATGACAATTAAACGGAGGTTATTAAAATGAAAAAGTTTTTAGCTTGCGCTCTTGCACTTACACTTACAAGTGCTATGTTCGCTTCTTGCGGCAGCTCTGATGATTCTTCATCAAAGGCTGAGGCAAAAACTACTACAACAACAACTACAGCTGCTACAACAACAGAGGCTACTACAACAACAGCCGCTCCTGAGTCAACAGCTGATTCAACAGCCGCTTCCGGCACAGAGTCTGAGGGCGAGGCTGCAAAGGATATTTCTGAAATGCCAGCTACTCTGAAGAACTATGAGGAGGCTTCTGTATATTTCAAGAAGGATATGGACGTTGCTTCTATCGTTGAACCTTTCGCTGAGAAGGATTACGAGAACGATGAGTCTCATGTAAATCTCTCTGTTGAGGAGCTTGCAGGCGTTCCAATGCTCAAGGTCGAGACTCTCGATCAGGACGATCAGGGCAACTACAAGATCCCTAAGATCAAGTTCCACATGGAGAAGCTCTTTGAGGGTCACGAGGCTGATCTTGAGAAGATCTTCACTATCAAGGCTGACGTAGTTACAAAGGCAGTTGGCGAGTTCACTGGTGACGACGGCACAAAATCACTCGTTCCTGGTAACTTCATGGGTGCATTCGTTACACAGCCTACAACAGGTGAAGGTGAAAACAGTTGGAACGACCTCTATGACTTCGGCGAGGCTGAGTGGACTTCTGAGTGGGGTTCCTATGAGCTTACAATGAGACCTGGTATCAAGGACGGAGCTACATTTGTAAACTCAACTGAACCACAGTATGTTTCACTTATGAGATGGGGCATTCCAAACCAGGCTGATTTCTACATTGCTGACCTCAGATTTGAGGACGAGGATGGTAACGTTATCGCTTGTGCAAAGTTTGGTAAATAATTCATTTCCATACATAAGAAAGGTGCAGATTTTCTCTGCACCTTTTTTTATGTGAATTTTACGCTTATCTCCCCTGATATCTCCAAGCTTTTTACCTTTCCGCCTTTGATTTTAGCTGAAAAATCCTGCCCTTTTATCTGACCCGTGGCGGTGATATCTCCCTTGTCATTTTTGAGATACGTCACGCCTTTCTGCGAAATAAGCTTGTCAAGCACAGCGGCAGTCATTGTGACAGCGGAGCTTTCGGGTATGTTTCCACGGTCAGTTTCGTAGGTCAAACCCTTGTATTCAAGTCGTGCGCTTTCTCCTGAGCAGGTTATCACCATACCGCTGACAGTTTCCGGCGCAGTTATCTCACACTCCCACATATCTGCGCCCTCACGGGTGAAGCTTGCGACGTATTCCGTGCCGTCAATGGTAAACTCAGCCGGGGTCTTGTAATCCTCTGCCAGCTTTACGGGATTGACTTCGGAGCTTTCACCGCATGAGCATAAGCCCATTACCGCCAAAATCGTGAGAAAAAATGCCTTTGTTCTTTTCATTTTGCCCTCCATAAAAAAAGACCCTCTTCATAAGAAGAAGGTCTTTGTTTTTAGTACAGCCTAGTCGGCGTTTTCAAGGTCATACAAAAATCGTGGCAAAGCGTCAATAACATCTCTTGCAATGATTCCACGCTCAGATCTTTTGTATCCTGCAAGTAGAGCCGTCGAGCCAAGTGTGAACGACCCAAGTGCCGCCGCATCAAGAGCGTTGCACCCCTGAGCTACATAGGAGGAAACAATGCCTGCAAGCATATCCCCTGAGCCACCCTTTGCAAGCGTAGTTGTGCCTTCGGTGCAAAGATAAACTTTTCCACCGTCCACAGCAAAGGTGTCAGCCGACTTCGCAAGCACTGTCACGCCATATTTTTCTGACAGCCTATATGCAGATCCAAGTCTGTCCGAAATGACCTCGCCCACCGTCACGCCACAAAGCCTTGCAAGCTCCGCAGGGTGAGGGGTGAGGATAACTGTACTTTTCTTCTTCAACAGTACATCTATATTCGGACAAAGTGAATTTATTCCGTCAGCGTCCAAAACTATGGGTATCTCCGCATTTTGGGTAAGCTCCGCCACAAGCTTCTCTGTCTGAGTCGTGTGACCAAGCCCACAGCCTATCAGCAAGCAGCTTGCCTTTTCGCACTTTTTCAGTATCGCCTCCGCATTTTCAGCCACCATAAAGCCGTCCTTGTCGGTTTTCATTGCCGAGTATGTACATTCATACATACCAGCCGACAGGGAGTTGACTACGCTTTTTGCAGTGCAAAGCTCAAAAAGCCCCACGCCTGTTCGCATTGCCGCCATTGCTGAAAGCCCTGCCGCACCTATATAGCTCTCCGAGCCTGCCACGCTCACCACCTTGCCGAACGTGCCCTTGTGTCCGTCAGCAGGTCTAAAAGGCAGTGCCGCCCTTGCTTTTACCACGTCAAAAGGCGTTATAACAGGGTATAGGGTATTCTCGCAACGCTCGTCAATACCGATATCTTTTACCAGAATTTCACCGCAAAAGTCCACCGCAGGCTGTAAATAAAGACCCAGCTTGCCACGATGAAAGGTCACTGTCACGTCAGCCATGAACGATAGCTTGTCAGCCTGACCATTCCGTGCATTGACTCCCGACGGCAGGTCGCAGGCTATCTTCATGCCTTCACATTTTTCACAAGCTCTGAACACTGGCAGGATATTTTCACGCAGGCTTCCGTGAAAACCCGTTCCGAAAATGCAGTCCACAAGCACGTCTGCACCCTCGATAAAATCCAGCGCATTTTCAGCTTTCAGCACCTCTACGCTCTTATCGAGCCTAGCATACGCTGCCGAGGAGAGGTCAGTGTCAGGCTCACCACAGCATAGGACCACCGCAGGCTTGAGGCCTTGTTCCGCAAGCAAATTTGCCGCCACAAG
>ULVE01052764.1_pt1 | contig 10512 bp, 6 predicted proteins | sample 1959161 | NCBI WGS metagenome assembly ULVE01 (sample SAMEA4835778, study PRJEB28245) | human gut metagenome | biome: gut microbiome; material: fecal sample | place: Denmark | collected 2008
CGAAGGCAAGACCTTGATTATCAAGGAAGGTGTGCAGATTATTGCCAGTACAGAAGGCGTAGGTGCCAATTTGCTCCCGGTAGAGTTTACTGTAAACGGAAACTTGTATTGTGAAGGAACGGAAGAAAAACCTATTCTGTTCTCTATTCCTGAAGCTGACCGGACGGAAGCCAATACATTCGCAGGTTTGTGGGGCGGTATTGTAGCCGGAAGTACTTGCGAAGAAATGCTGATTGACCATACCATTATTGAATATACTGGTGGTGATGTATTGGAAGGTGCTCCCGCTGCTAACGCAGGATATTATGAAGCAGGTGATGACGCTTATCCGCAGATTACTACCAATAACGTAAACGGCAAGTATGTCATTACAAATTCTATCCTTCGCAACGGTGTGTCGGATGCCATTTATATGATGGGCGGTAATGCCATTATCATGAACAACTTGTTTATCGCAAACGGTGAGACAGGCGAGGAAGCGGTTAATGTGAAATCGGGTTGCCAAGTAGATGTAGTAGGTAATGTAATGTATGCTCCGAACACCAACGCCTTGAAGCTGTCAAGCTCTGACCAAAGTGACGTTCGCGCTCAAGCTAAGATTCAGGCTTACAACAATACCATCATCAATGCCGGATGGCGTCGCGACAGCGATAAGGGTGGCGGTATTTATGCGGAAGAAAACGTAGCCGTACATGTTTACAACAACTTGCTTGTGAACTGCAAATTCCGTGCAATGACTCCGGGCTTGGATAACTTGGCGAATGTAGAAGGCGGTTATGATGACAAAAACTCGGTAATCGATTATAACTATTATGCTTCAGGTAGTCAGGAAGTAGACCCTGCATACGTTTACGAACAAGGCATTCAGTATTCTTGGCAGGGATATAACTATGAGCACGAAGACTATCATGTAGGTGTAGTTGATGTGAATAGCGTTATCGCTACCGAAGAAGACAGCAAAGACCCGATGTTCGCTAACTACGACATCAATGCTACTTCATTGACCAATTATGTTTACAACGATGCTTGGGATTTCCATTTGACTGCAGGCTCTCCGGCTTTGGAAGGCGCATACAGCGAAAACGGATCGGATATGGCTCCGCTCTTCGGCACTACGGGCTTGACTGTGAACGGCGAGACTTACACTACTCCTGCTCCCCAACCTTATTTCGGTGCGTATGGTGCAGAGTAATCTGAATGCGGTATCTCTGATACAACTCTGATATATTCTTTTTTCCTAAGGAGTCCGGGACCGGAAAGTGATCTGGAATCCCGGATTTTATTTGTTTGACTCAGCGAGGTGATAAGGGGTTACGATTCCACAGTTGGTACTGGCGTTTTTGCCTAGACCTATATAGGCAGGTAGTGAAATATTAGTAGAAAATAAGAGATCAAAAGCGGACATGCCAGTTTCTTTGTACTTAATGATGTATTGTTTTTTTATTTGTTTTATTTGACATTCCAGTTTTTGTTCTATTTGTATATCAAGCCCTTTAGCGAAAGAAAGGATATTCCCGATAAGTATTCTTTCTAAAAGCGCGATACGTTCATCGGGGTCGGATATGGATTTGAAAGCAAGATAATTGTTTTCGTTCAGTGGCAGCCATCGGTTTAGCCTGTAATGAAAAGTATTGTTCCATAGTTGGATATTGTAGACAGTAGGACGAATATAATCTATTTCCATAATTTCGTTCCTTTCTCCTATTCGCATGATATTGTCATATCCCGTAAAAAAGTTACCTATAGCTTCTACTCCGTAATCAATACATACAATGGCGGCACATTGCTGTATGCGCTTGTATTGTATTAGTGGATAAGAATAACGGAAGTTGTTCCCCATGTGGTTATGAAATAATATATTATCCTTTTTAAGAATGTGCTGTATTATTGCTCCCCGAAACCATTTCAATTCTTCGTTCTTAATTGTATTTTTAAATTTTACAATTAAGATTCGTCTTTTGTTAGGCATAATTTTATTTTTTGATTAAAGTTTTGGAGCAAATATACAAAAAAATGCAAAAAGGATGATGATTGTGCTTTTCAGATGAAATAAAATTTTATTTTTGTTTTGGAAACCAATAAAAACAAATCAGTATGGCTCGCAAGATTTTTTTATCTGTATTAGGAACTAGTTTTTATCATGCTTGTTGTTATTGTCAAGGTGAATACAGTTCGGCGGCAGTGCCTTTTATTCAACAGGCGATGCTTGAACTTCATGAAGTATCAAAGACTTGGGATAAGCAGAAAGATAAAATAATGATAGTACTTACAGATAAGGCTCGTTGGTGTAATTGGGATAAGAACATAATCAGCCGAAGGGGGTTTGATAAGGTTGACCAGCCTTATATGGGACTTGAAGCTTATTTGTATGCTATGGGGGTAGGAGAAATGATAGAAACAATTGATATTCCTTCTGGTGAAAACAATGAAGAAATCTGGACTATATTTACGCGGATTTACGATGCTTTGCAAGAAGGGGATGAATTATACATTGACATCACTCACAGTTTCCGTTATTTACCCATGGTGTTATTGGTCTTATGTAATTACGTTAAATTTTTGAAAGGCTGCCGGATTATGAGTATATCTTATGGCAACTATGAGGCACGTGATCAGGTGGCCAATAAGGCACCTATTATTGATTTGCTGCCAATTTCATTGTTACAGGATTGGACATTTGCTGGTGCCAATTTTTTACGAAATGGAAGGGTGGGTGAACTGCTTGACTTGAGTGAGGTTTCTTTTAAGAAAATAGGTCGTGCAAATGCCGACAAACGTTTTCTTGCCTCCAGTCTTAGAAATGAATTGAAGCGTTTGAGTGATATTATAACGGATATGCAGTTGTGTCAGGGCAAAGAATTGTTGCGCGGATGCCGTTTTAGAAAAACGCCTTTGGATGATACAAGTGAAGCATATCGTTTGATTCCGCCATTGTCTCCTGTCATGCAGAAGGTGGTCAATTCATTTGTAGGGTTTCAAATGGATGGACGAGTTTCCAATTTGATAGCTTCTGCCAGATGGTGTCTTGATAAACAGTTGTATCAACAGACTGTAACTTTGTTGCGTGAAGGAATTGTTACGTATGTATGTCATTTGTTGGGAGAAGATGCGATGGACATGAGAGTCCGTGAAACCGTTTCAGGTTGCTTGCCTGTGCGTTGCTCACAAGGTGAAAATGAAAACAATTCATCAATGGATGGGATGAAGCAGCGTATTGCTTCATTGGGATTGCCGATAGATTTTCGTGACGCATACAACCGACTGACCGAAGTGCGGAATTATATCAATCATGCAGGGATGCAAGTGAATGAGCGTAAAAATGATACTTTGAAAAAGAATATTAATGGAATTATGGCTTATTTTGAGTCTTATCCTTATGTAGATTGGAAGGAGCATAAAGAGGAAAAGTCTGTGCCTGAAGTTGTTGTAGAAAAGGTTTTTCTTAATTTATCTAATCATTCGTATGATAGTTGGAATGTGGAGCAAAAGGAAGCGGCAGCTGTATATGGGCGATGTATAGATATTCCTTTTCCTTTGGTCAATGCTTGGGCAGATGAATCTGTGATAGACCAGTTGGCAGACCGTCTGGAACAGGAGGTTATGAAATATGCCGAGCATTATCAGGTAACCGTACATTTGATGGGGGAAATGACACTTTGTTTTGCTTTGCTTACCCGTTTGGGCAGACGAGGTATTCCTTGTGTTGCCTCGTCTGCCAGTCGTAATGTCATTGAGAAGGAAGGGGTACGTACATCTGTTTTTGCTTTTTCCCGATTTCGCCGTTATCATATAGAAGGTATCACGGAGTCAACGGATATTGGTTGATAATAATATCTTGTCTACAAGCTGATTTAACGCTTTGCTGTTTGCCGTGAATGATTTTTGGGAATCGAAGTGAAAAGATGAGATGCCATTGTCTTTACATTTTTCGAGTGCGATATCTGGCAGCGGGGCATAAGTGACAAATAATCCTTTGCTTCCCATACCGCCGTAGTTTTTTAGTGCACTACGAAATTTGTCAATCTCTCTGATTTCTCGTATTTGGGTTTTACATTCCACGAAAAGCAGTTTACTTCCCATATCGGCAATGATGTCTGTTTCGTTTTTAGGAGCATTGTTGCTTGCCGTAAATTCACAGTTCATCCACAGTTGCTGTACTTTGGGATTCTGGTTTAGAGCATTGGCAATCGTGAATTCAAACCATCCACTGAAAAATACGAGCGATATGACATGAGGAGAAGTCCATGTGAAATCTCTCCAGCCTTTGTATGTATGATATAAGGACAACCATACAGTTTGTTCGGTTTTATCCCAACGTACACCTTCGCCGTCTGGTAAAATGATTTCTCCTTGTTTGCTGTTACGGACTTTATGGGCATCGTTGGGCTTCAGCACAGTCGTTAGCTCCTTGAAAGATTTAAAATTGTAGCGTCTTGCCTGTTCTATTTCCTGACATACCGTTTTATCTTCGTTAGTGTATTCTGTAAATCGTTTAAAATGAATTAACGGATTGCCGTATAGTTGGAATTGTATTTGTCTGTCCATCTTTAAAAGATGACATTCCTTTGTTTCAAGGTCTGTGATTTGATTGTTTTGGCTTATATAGTAGAAATGTATGTCTGAATGTGTCTTGAAACCAATATAGAATAAAAGTGACCATGGTTTGGTCCCTCCTGTCAGGTTGATACTCACTTGGTCATCTGCGACTTGTTGGCGTAGGGTGGCAACATCTGTTTCTATCTGTTTGATGTCTACTGGGGCTATTTGCCTGATTTCTGTCGGGATATCAAGACTATAGGAGGCTATCCGGTGGGCCTCTTCTGCTGATTGTACCGAACATATCAGGATGATTTTATCAGGTTTTGTGTAGGTTATACCTAAATAAGCTGGGACAGGTTGTCCGCCGACCAATGAAATATGTATATGTTTTTTCATGATATATTGATGTTTTCTGTTAAGCCAAAGTTAAGGAAATTGTTGGAATCATGGTTATTTTCATAAGAAATATTTCTTTTTGGGTGTTCCATGCAAAAAGATTGCATGCATTTCTGTTACTTTTGGCAAAGAAAAGATGGCTAATTGGCTGTTTTTTTTAATTTTGCAATTAAAAAATTTAGATTAAAATTGTATTGTTAAATCTTGAACTGTGAAATATTATGGAGCTGACACAACAACAAGGACAAGCGATGCAGCGTATAAAAGAATTTATAGCTGATAAAAAGGCTCAGATTTTTATCTTGAAAGGATATGCAGGTACCGGTAAGACCACTTTGATTGGCCAGATCAAGGACTATTTGGATTCATTGTCTTTGTCGGTACAGTTAATGGCTCCTACGGGGCGTGCTGCAAAAATCCTATGCGAAAAGTTAGGAGAAAATATCGCTACTACAATCCATAAGGGTATCTATGAGTTTTCACATATGGAAGTCGAAGAATCCGAAGGCGTGCTTAAATATATTTTCCCCATCGCATTAAATGCTGGTGGTGGCATTTATATTGTAGATGAAGCTTCTATGATTAGTTCACGGAAAACAAAAGAGGAACTCTTTCAGTTTGGTTCTGGTATTTTATTAAATGATTTGCTGACCTACGTCCGTCCTGCTTTTGGTGGAAAATTGATTTTCATAGGCGATCCGATGCAATTGCCTCCGGTGGGAGATAATCGTTCGGCTGCTTTGGATGAAATTTACTTTAAAGAACATGGATTGCAGGTTATGTCTTACGAGTTGACTGAAGTTTTCCGTCAGAATAAGGAAAGTTGTATTTTGGCCAATGCTTTAAAATTGCGAAGACTTGTAGAGGGAAAAGAACGTAATAGCCTTGTGCTTGAAAGGAAAGAGGGGGAAGTAATAGATATGAATCCGGAAGATGTTGTGGAGAATTATTGCAAAAAGGAAGATAAAGACCCTGATGCGAAAGCTATTATTTGTTTTTCTAATCAACAGGTAACAGATTATAACAAGGCGATACGTGCAGTCCGATTTCCAGGGGTAGACCATGTCACTGCTGGAGATAAGCTACTGGTGGTGGCTAATAATTATCATGGAGATTGTCAACTGATGAATGGTGATTTGGTTACGGTTGTCAGAGTATCCGATAACGTTATCCCACAGTCGGCTCCTGTCTGGGTGGATAAGGATGGAATAAAGCGGAAAGAATGGATAACTTTGAGTTTTAGAGAATGTTTAATAGAGACGGAAGAAATTTTAAAAGAGCCGAAAGTGAAAAAAACATTGAATTGTTACATTATTGATTCTTTGTTGGAAAACAATCGTCCTTCGTTAAGTGTGGATGAAATGAAAGCTTTGTATATTTCTACGGTCATACGTTTGCGAAAAAAATCAGGCATAACGAACGTGAAATCAAAAGAATTTATACAAGCTGTTTTCAATGACCCCTTTTATTCTGCTCTTCAAGTAAAATACGGGTATGCCTTTACTTGTCATAAATCGCAAGGTGGAGAATGGGACACTGTGTATGTGGACTTTTTGAAACGTGGTGGCTTGGATACGGATAGTCTTCGTTGGAAATATACGGCGATAACCCGTGCGAAAAAAATGTTGTGGTGTGTCAACTTGTCCGATATAACTCCTTTCTCTTTGCTGAAAATCATGCCGATAGGTAAAATGACGAAAGTGCCTGCCGATGCATTGGCTTTAAGAAAGGTAGAAGAAACTCCTTTCCATCCTTTGTCCGCGCTCCCTGGCGTGAAAGCTAAGTATTGGTCTGTGATAAGCAATATGGAGGGATCCTGTTATGCGGTCAGATGTGTGGCGTGTAAGCCTTGGAGGGATATTTATGAAGTGGATACTCCTGAGGGGATTGTTCGTGTGGACGCGATTTATAATGCAGCAGGACTGTTTACGGGATATGAAATGAAAGTAGATGATCCCAGGTTGATGGATTGTTTCCGGAAAGAAGATAATATCCGTTATGCGATAAACTATTTTCCGTCTATGGAAGCATTGAAGTCATTGTATGCTTGTATGCGCTCTTTGTGTGATGAGTGTGAAATTACGCTGACCAATGTGATAGAGGAGTCATACAAGGTGGTTTATTATATGAAGACTTCCGGTAATTATGCAGCTCTGTCTTTTTCGTTCAACGCGAAAGGGAACATCAGCTATGCTGTTCCACAATCGGATAAGGGTGAGAAGGATGAAAAATTGCGGCAACTTGTCGGTTTGTTAACAGAAAGGATACTATGTCGGTAAAAGAAGTGACAGCTTTACGTAAAGAAGGGCGACTGGAGGAAGCGTACCGGATGGCTCGGACAGAATGGGAAACAAACAGGGATGATCCTTGGTTGCAGACATCTTTGTTTTGGACATTGCGCGACAAGTGTTGTGCTTTATGCAATGAAGGAAAAATGCAGGAAGCAAGGGAACATTTGGAGGAAATGCAGACATTACTTCCTTCCATGAAGGATGAAAACGGCATCGGAGCACGGGTGTATGCCGGGTTATTAAAAAGGGTACAGTTTGGGGCAGATGTGATTTTGGCTGCTTCTGCAGTGTCGAAAACAGACCCGGTGGCTGCATTCGAACAAACGAAAGAATTTATTGTTTCTCCCGGATATGTAGATGCCACCTTACATGAGGATTTAGGATGGATACTTTATCGGTATATGTTGGCAGAACGGGATAAATTGCCTTCGCTGGAAATTCGTAAACTTCTGAATCAGTATATTCATCTGCATAATAAACGTCCTTCGATACTTCATTCTTCTATATTGAATTTTGCTTTGCGGTTTTCGAATGGGCATGAAGATTTTCACTTTTATCGTTTTTTTCTTTTATGGAATCCCGCGCAGATGCGTAAAGAAGATCTATGCGATTCTTTTGGTGGACAGACGTATCCATCATTGGTGTCACGTGTTTGTCGTCAGCTGGCAGATTATGTAGCATGGGTTGATGTGGCAACTTTGTGCAGGGAAATAGGTTTGCCTAAAGATGAGTTGCTCGAATTATTACGTGAAGCTGTGTTCTGGAAGTTGTTCCACTTGAAAAAAGACGGTAACATGTGTCGGTTGTTTGATGTTCTGGATGTTTATTGTGAGAAGTTTGCCTTATATGGTTCTTCTGTCTGGCATTCTAACATTTTAAGTTTGGCAGAACGTTGTATGGATGGAGAAAATGTATGGAGATTTTTGCCTTTTTTCAAGAAATGGGGATGCAATAACCTGACAGATGCCGATTGGCAGGAAACAACGGATAGTAACGGTCATGCTTACAGGCCATTGGCAGCAAAAGTAGCCAAGAAGTGTTATGAAGTGCTTAAGGTTTCCCGACAGAAAGACATGGAACAAATAGAGTGGGTAAGTGCTTTTTATGATAAGGTGCTTGGGCGTATCGGAAAAGATGAATGGCTGTTACGCAATCGGGCTATTTTGTACCGTTGGCAGGAAGAATATGATAAGTCAGCATGTATTTATAAGTCTTTATTGCTTGAAATGCATGAGAAGTATTATTTGTGGAGTGAACTTGCCGATTGTGTGCAGGATGACGAAAGGTTGAAGACGGCTCTTTTGTCGAAAGCATTGCTTATCGAGAAAAACGAAGCTTTCCTCGGTTCTGTACGTTTGTCGTTGGCCGATTCTTTCCTGCAGCAAAGTAAAAATCAGGAAGCTGCTTATGAACTTGACGTGTATAAGCAATGTCATGGACAAGCTTCTGCACATTATCGCCAGTTGACTGGCAGGTTAAGTAATATGGGAGTGGCCTTGTCTGCGAGGTCTAAGCCCCCTTATGCTGAATATGCTTCGCTTGCAGATAGTTATGTGTTTGGAGAATTAGAGTCCCGTAAAATAATCTTAGTCGGGAGACATGCGAGAAACGGGAAAATCCGATGTGTATTGACCGATGGTATGGATATAACTTTACAGGTTAATTCTAAACGTTTTCCTGTCTTGGCGAAAGCACAGATGGGGACTGTCTTTATGGCTAAATGTTATGTGGATGATACAGATGGTAGAATAATTCTTCTCGATTTGCGGAACTCGAAAGAAAAGTTGTGGTCGGGGCTTCCTTCCTGTATGGGTTATGTGGAATACGTGAACGAAGTCAAAAAGGTGCTCCATATTCGTACACAACAGGAGAAGTTGGTGTTTTATCATTTTTCTGACCGGTATCCTCCCGTTTTGAAAGGTAATTACGTTTCTTTCCATACCTATACATTCATGGGAGGTGAAAAGAAACGTGTGGTTGTGGTAGCTTTGGAAAAGGTAACACAGCAGACTGTTTTGCCTGGCTTTCGTTCAGGTATAGCTATAGTGGACAATGTGAATCAGGAAAAAAAGTTATTTCATTTCATGTTGAAAGAAAAAAAAGGTGGAGGAATTATCCGTTTTGTTGATACGGATTTACGTCCTGAGGTAGGTCAATACATTCATGTATATTATTATGTATTGGAAGACCGAAAAACGAATAAGCCGAGTGTGATAGTATTGTATGTCGAAAAATATGTATGTTGATGGTTGGTTAGTATATGTGTGTGACTTGTATAGTTCATTTTTTAATTTTATCTTTGTGATACATCGTTTTTGCTCTTTGACATATTGTTCCCTTTGTTTCAAATTTTCAGTTTTAAAAGTATATTGTTTTTACTTTTTTGTATATAACAAAATGATTTTCAGTTGAGTATATTTTTACCTCTCATAGAGTATTTTCCATTATAATAAGGATTAAGACATTTTCTTTAGCTTTAATAGCCTCACGAAGCCATGACTCATAGAGTATTTTCCATTATAATAAGGATTAAGACTCCACCACGAGGCTGCCCCCGATATAGAGCTTGCCAGACTCATAGAGTATTTTCCATTATAATAAGGATTAAGACGGACTATTATTTGTATTATCGTCAAGCCATTCTACTACTCATAGAGTATTTTCCATTATAATAAGGATTAAGACAGGCGTCAGTATGATAAACTTGGTATCCATATCAAAGTCTCATAGAGTATTTTCCATTATAATAAGGATTAAGACTTTTTCACATATCTCCTTCCAACCTATGCAGTTTTCCTCATAGAGTATTTTCCATTATAATAAGGATTAAGACCCATCGAGTATATGGACTATTACTTGCATGATCGTCAAGCTCATAGAGTATTTTCCATTATAATAAGGATTAAGACTGCCTCTACACCGCAAGGTTTTAATGTAACAAATAATACTCATAGAGTATTTTCCATTATAATAAGGATTAAGACCCGATTTACAGCCCTAGTAATTTACGGGCAGCAAAGTCTCATAGAGTATTTTCCATTATAATAAGGATTAAGACACATTGAACGAGCCTGCCAACGGCTGAACGGTGTTCCCCCTCATAGAGTATTTTCCATTATAATAAGGATTAAGACTTTACCCATCCCTCTTTCTTTTCGGGAAGCATCATTAACATCTCATAGAGTATTTTCCATTATAATAAGGATTAAGACCCTTGCGGAAGCGTAAGGAGTTGACGGAAAAGCTTGCTCATAGAGTATTTTCCATTATAATAAGGATTAAGACT
>ULVE01073984.1_pt1 | contig 10446 bp, 7 predicted proteins | sample 1959161 | NCBI WGS metagenome assembly ULVE01 (sample SAMEA4835778, study PRJEB28245) | human gut metagenome | biome: gut microbiome; material: fecal sample | place: Denmark | collected 2008
CCGCAAGGTTTACAAGTCTGCCCTCGCCGATAACATACAACCAATTACCGTTTGGAAGCTTATAACCGTCAATATTGTTTCTTGCAAGCTTGCTTTCAACAGACAGCTTTTTAAGTCCAGCCACGTCTACCTCGCAATCAAAGTGACCTGCGTTACAGAGTATTGCACCATCTTTCATGTTCATGAAAGCTTTCTCAGTAATAACGTCCTTACAGCCTGTTACAGTGACAAAGAAGTCGCCCACCTTAGCGGCGTCAACCATTTTCATTACCTTGAAGCCGTCCATAACAGCCTCCATAGCCTTTATTGGGTCGACTTCGCAGACGATAACGCTTGCACCAAGACCCTTTGCTCTCATTGCAACGCCCTTGCCACACCAGCCGTAACCTGCAACAACAACGTTCTTGCCTGCAACGATAAGGTTAGTTGTTCTGTTTATTCCGTCCCATACAGACTGACCTGTGCCGTATCTGTTATCAAAAAGATACTTGCACTTTGCATTGTTTACAAGCATCATAGGGAATTTGAGCTGACCGTCCTTGTTCATTGCAATAAGACGGATAATGCCCGTAGTAGTTTCCTCACAACCACCGATAACGTTCGGTATCAGCTCAGGGTATTCATTGTGGATAAGGTTTACAAGGTCGCCGCCGTCATCTATAATAATGTTTGGACCTACCTTAACTACCTCGGATATATGTCTGTGATACTCCTCGTCAGTTGCACCGTGCCATGCAAAAACATTCAGACCGTCATGCACAAGACCTGCCGCAACATCGTCCTGAGTAGACAGCGGATTGCTTCCTGTGATGTACATTTCAGCACCGCCTGATGCAAGGACTTTGCAAAGATAAGCGGTCTTAGCTTCAAGGTGGATAGAAAGTGCAACTTTCAGCCCCTTAAAAGGCTGATCTCTCTTGAAATCTTCCTCGACGCTTCTGAGCAATGACATATTCTGTCTTACCCATTCTATCTTTCTTTTACCGCTTTCCCACAAGCTTTCATCTCTTATTTCGCTCATTTTATCAATTCCTTTCGGTTTATTATTCGATCCATATAATAATTATACCCTATTTCTCCCCATTTGGCAAGAGGTCAAAAGCAATTCATTATACTTCGCAAATTTACAGCACGTTCATAAAATTAAATTAAACAATTTCTTGACAAAAAAACAAGGTAAGCGTATAATAATATTATGTGTGCGAATAGTAAAAACGTGCATAAATCATGATTTTTAAGGAGTGTGTACAAATGGACGACGCCAGTCAGAATACGATCGCCCCTCGATTGCAGAGCGGCTCGCCCGTTTGTGGCAGCCTTTTTGTGATCTAAATATCAATTTTAATTGAATAGGACGATCTGTGTTTTGGTAGATCCTTATATTTGTACAGAGTTGGTATAAGTACAATTATTTGTACTGTTGTGCTTATTACCGCTGCTGTTAGGGGGAAACATTATGTTTAACACAGTATTGGAGTTGCTCAAAAGCAGAAACTACAAGGCTATCCGTGAAATATTTATGGATATGAACGAAGCCGACGTGGCTGCTCTTTTGCAACAGTTTTATGACGATCACGAGGTCGAGAAATACGAGCTTCCGTTGCTGTTCCGTCTTTTGAATAAGGACGTTGCGGCTGACGTTTTCGCTTATATGGACAGCGATACACAAATGATGCTTATCAATGCCTTTACGGATAAGGAGCTTCAGGAGATCGTTGACGACCTTTATCTTGATGATACGGTAGATATTATCGAGGAAATGCCTGCAAATGTTGTTGCAAGGATAATCAAGTCTGCTGACGCTGAAACGAGAAAGCAGATAAATCAGATACTCAAATATCCTAAAGACAGTGCAGGCTCTATTATGACCACCGAGTACGTTTATCTTCACAGAAGCTACACCGCCAAGGAAGCACTGGATTGGATAAGACACGTTGGTATGGTCAAGGAAACTGTAAATACACTTTATGTCACTGAGAACAGAAAGCTCGTGGGCGTGCTTTCACTGCTTGATATCGTAACTGCTGATGATAACGATAAAATAGAGGACATAATGGAGGACAACGTTATTTCCGTTGATACCCTTGAGGATAAAGAGTATGTTGCTTCCATGTTCTCAAAATATGACTTTCTTTCTCTGCCTGTTGTTGACAGAGAAAACCGCATGGTCGGTATCGTTACATTTGACGACGCTATGGACGTTATCGAGGAGGAGACCACTGAGGACTTCTCGAAAATGGCTGCCGTTGCGCCAAGTGACGATTCCTATTTCAAGACCTCTGTTTTCACTCATGCGAAAAACAGAATAGCATGGCTTTTGATACTTATGCTGTCAGCTACCCTTACGGGTGCTATCGTAAACAAATATCAGTCTGCTTTTGCGGCTGTCCCTGTTTTGGTATCGTTCCTGTCAATGCTTAGTGGCACAGGCGGAAACTGCGGCTCTCAGACCTCGACCCTTGTTATAAGAGGCATGGCGCTTGGTGAGATAAGAATGAAAGACTTTTTCAAGGTCATGTGGAAAGAGTTCAGAGTCGCGCTTCTTTGCAGCGTTATCCTTGCTATAGTCAATGCTATAAGAATAATTCTTGTGTATCACGGTGACACATCTGTGGATTGCTACAAGCTTGCGTTCACGGTGAGTATGGCTATCATGGCAACTGTTGTGCTTTCAAAGCTCATCGCCTGTATGCTCCCGATGGCTGCCAAGAAGCTTCATCTTGACCCTGCTATCATGGCTGCCCCGCTTATCACCACTATCGTTGACACTTGCTCAACACTGATATTCTTCACATTGGCTACTATCGTATTTGATATAAAATAGAAAAAAATATGGCGGTTATCTCCTTTCAGGCTATCTTCTGCAAAGGTGCGGCCGCCCGTTTTATGGATAAAAATAAACTGGATTTTGATTTGAAAGGAAATAGTTATGGCTCAGAATTATGACGTAGTTGTTGTCGGTGCAGGTGCAGCCGGCGTATTCATGGCATACGAATTTGTCAAGCTTGACAAAAACATAAAAGTTTGCATTATTGATCAGGGCGGACCTGTCAGCAAGCGTAAGTGTCCTATAGATGGCAAAAAAGTTAAGTCCTGCATTCACTGCAAGGTATGTTCTATCATGCACGGCTTCGGCGGTGCAGGCGGAATGTCGGACGGCAAATATAACATCACAAACAATTTCGGCGGTGACCTTTACACATTTACCGGCAAGGAAAAGGCTATCGAGCTTATGCAGTATGTTGACAAGATAAACCTTGAAATGGGCGGTCAGGACGCTAAGCTTTACTCCACAACTTCTTCCGACATCAAGGCAATGGCTCTGAAATATGACCTCCACCTCCTTGACGCTCAGGTAAGACACCTTGGCACTGACAGAAATATGCAGATACTCCAGAACATCTATGACTTTGTCAAGGACAAGATAGACATAAAATTTTATGAAAGTGTTCAGGGTATAACAGGCAAGGAGAACGACTTCACTGTTATCACAGACAAGGACGAGTATCACTGCTCAAACGCTGTTGTTGCGGCAGGAAGAAGCGGTTCAAAATGGATATCTGAGATATGCGACAACTTTGGTATCAAAAGACGTTCAAACAGAGTTGATATCGGCGTTCGTGTTGAGATACCTGCGGCTGTTTTTGAGCATATCACAAGCAAGGTATACGAAAGCAAGATAGTTTACCGCACTAAGAAATACGGCGACCTTGTAAGAACATTCTGCATGAACCCATACGGTGAAGTAGTTACCGAGAATACAAACGGCATCATCACAGTAAACGGACACAGCTATGCTGACCCTGCACTGAGAACTGAGAACACAAACTTCGCTCTGCTGGTATCCAACACATTCTCTGAGCCTTTCAAGGACTCAAACGCATACGGTGAGTCTATCGCAAGGCTGTCTAATATGCTTGGCGGTGGAGTGCTTGTTCAGCGTTTTGGTGATCTTGTTGCAGGCAGACGTACAAATGAACACCGCTTTGGTCAGACGTTCCTTAACCCTACTCTCAAAGCTACTCCGGGCGACCTGAGCCTTGTTATCCCAAAGCGACAGCTTGACGATATTATCGAAATGATATACGCTCTGGATAAGATAGCTCCGGGTATGGCGAATATAGATACCCTGCTCTATGGTGTTGAGGTCAAGTTCTACAATTCAAGAGTTGACGTTGACGAGAACCTTGAAACTGCTGTCAAAGGTCTTTACGTCCTTGGCGACGGCTCAGGCGTTACGCACTCTCTGTCGCAGGCTTCTGCATCAGGAGTATTTGCCGCAAGGACTATTTCAGAAAAATTCAACTGATTTCATATATCACAAAAGCCGCACTGCCAAAAAAGCAATGCGGCTTTATTTTTATACCTTACTCTTCAAGAAGCTTTATATATCCCTTAATGATATCAACGCACTTGTCATAGCTCATGTCGCTGGTATCAAGACACAGATTGTAGTTTTTCGCATTTGTCCAATCCCTGCCTGTGTAGTGACGATAATAATCGCTTCTCTCCTTGTCTGTCTTTTCGATTATCTTGACAGCCTCTTTTACAGAAACACCATACAGATCGACGATATTCTTGACCGCAGTTTCCATATCAGAATATATGAAAACCTTAAGCACGTCTTTTCTGTCACGGAGGATATAGTCAGCACATCTGCCAACTATTACCGCAGGCTCTCTGTCTGCAAGCTGCTTTATTATCTTCGCCTGATAATTGAAAAGATTTCTGTCAGAAGTAAAGTCGTGATCATCAGGGTCAAGAAGCTCACCCTTGTAAACTCCGCCCTTTCTCAGAAAAGAACCTTTCAGTTTTTCATCAACAAGCCCGAAAAAGCGTTCATTTATGCCGCTTTCGTCGCTTGCAAGCTTTATAAGCTCCTTATCATAATATTTTATACCCATATCCTCTGACAGCATTTTTCCTACAGTTCTTCCGCCACTGCCGATTCCCCTTGCAATGGTTATGATCCTTGCCATAAAGCTCAACTCCTATTCACCTAAATATGCTTTCTTGACCGACTCATCATTGATAAGATCAGACGCCTTGCCTGACAGAACTATCTTGCCCGTTTCAAGAACATAAGCTCTGTCTGAGATAGCAAGGGCTTTCTTTGCGTTCTGCTCAACAAGCAGTACAGTTGTGCCGCTCTTTCTTATGTCCTCGATTATCTTAAATATGGTTGACACAAGGATCGGAGACAGACCCATTGACGGCTCGTCCATTACAACTATCTTAGGTCTTGACATGAGCGCCCTGCCCATTGCCAACATCTGCTGCTCACCGCCTGAAAGAGTACCTGCTATCTGATTTTTTCTTTCTGCAAGTCTAGGGAAACGCTCGTATATATCCTGAATATCCTTCGGTATATTCTCCTTGTCTTTTCTTGTAAATGCTCCAAGCTTAAGGTTATCAAGCACTGTGAGGTTTTGGAATATTCTTCTTCCCTCAGGAACGTGTGCTATACCCATTTCCACGATCTTGTGTGCAGGAGTTTTAGTAAGCTCCACGCCGTTGAATTTGATAGAACCCGATTTTGCAGAGATAAGACCTGTAAGGGTGTGCAGAGTGGTGGTCTTTCCTGCTCCGTTTGCGCCGATAAGGGAAATGACCTCTCCCTCGTTTACCTCAAAGGAGATACCTTTCAAAGCGGCTATCATGCCATAATTGACGTGCAGATCATTGATTTCCAACATTGCCATTTTACTTACCCCCTTATTCGCCCAGATATGCGGTGATAACTTCAGGATTTTTAAGCACTTCCGCTGTCTTGCCCTCGCAGAGGAGCTGACCGAAGTTCAGCACTGACAGCTTTTCGCAGATACCTGAAACAAGGCTCATATCATGCTCGATAAGCAGCACCGTCATATCAAAATTATCTCTTACAAAGCGGATAGTATCCATAAGCTCCGCTGTTTCGTTTGGATTCATGCCGGCAGCAGGCTCGTCAAGAAGCAGCAACTTTGGCTGTGTTGCAAGGGCTCTTGCGATCTCAAGCTTTCTCTGATCGCCATACGGAAGTCCAGAAGCAAGCAGACTCGCCTTATCGTCAAGCTCGAAAACCTTCAGAAGCTCCAGCGCCTTTGCGTCCATTGCCTTTTCAAGCTTGAAATATCTTGGAAGTCTGAAAACGCCTGTAAAGGTGCTGTATTTATAATGATTGTGAAGTGCGACCTTGACGTTGTCAAGCACCGTCATATCCTTAAAAAGTCTGATGTTCTGGAATGTACGGGCAATGCCTGCACGGTTTATTTCGATAGTGTTTTTGCCGGTAATGTTCTTTCCGTCAAGAACGATTGTGCCGTCTGTTGGCTTATAAACGCCTGTGAGCATATTGAAGATAGTGGTCTTTCCTGCTCCGTTCGGCCCAATAAGACCATAGAGCTGACCTTTTTCTATTGTTATGCTGAACTCGTCAACTGCACGGAGTCCGCCGAATGAAATGCCGAGATTTTTTACTTCAAGAAGTGCCATATCACTCAGCCTCCTTTACTTTTTCACGCTTGAACAAAGCCTTGAACTTAGCAGTATTTGCACTGATAAAAGTTTTTGTTTTTTCATTTGAAGTTATTATCATCATAACGATAAGAACGATAGAATAGATAAGCATTCTGTAGCTGTTTATGCTTCTTAGCATTTCTGGAAGCAGAACAAGCACGATAGCTGCGATAACACTTCCTCTGATACTGCCTATACCGCCCAGAACAACGAATACCAAGATAAGGATAGACAGGTTATAGTCGAACTTAGAAGCCTGGAGCGTATAGAAGTTATGAGAATAAAGCGCACCTGCACATCCTGCAAGGAATGCAGTCAATGCAAAAGTAACAAGCTTATACTTTGTGATGTTAAGACCTACAGACTCGGCTGCGATAACATTATCTCTGATAGCCATTACTGCTCTTCCCGTTCTTGAATATACAAAGTTATAGGCAATGATAAGAGTGATAAGCAACATAACAGCACCGATAATGAATGTAGAATCGTTAGGTGTGCCGCTGATACCCTGAGGGCCGTTCAGTATAAGCTTTCCGTCAGGCTCAAGGTTAAGGTTTGACAGACTTTTGAGAGAAACGTGAACACCCTTAGAATCATAACCAAGGTATAGTGCTGCGAAAACGTTCTTTATGATCTCACCAAACGCAAGTGTAACGATAGCGAGATAGTCACCTTTAAGTCTGAGAACAGGTATTCCTATAAGTATGCCGAACACTGCGGCAATTATTCCGCCTATAAGTATAGCCAAAGGAAATCTGATCCACACATTTTCAATAGTTTCAGAAGTAACGATAGAGAATATCGCACTTGTATATGCGCCAACGCACATAAAGCCTGCCTGACCCAAGCTAAGCTCGCCAAGTATACCAACTGTCAGGTTAAGGGATACTGCAAGTATAGAGTATACGCACAGAGGAACAAGAAGTCCTGTGAGCATACTTGAGATATATCCGCCGCTGCTGAGTATCTGCATTACCACAAAGGCAACTATTACCATTGCGTATGTGATAAAGCTTTTTCTGGTCTGCGGCTTAAAAAACTTTGTTTTTGCGCTAGCCCCTTCTTTTTTCACAAAAAACCAATCCTTTCAGATAAAACAGAACTGCAAAGCAAGTCTGCTCGAAAATTTTAAGTTGACTTTTATACCTTTTCGCTTATCTTCTTGCCGAGGATACCTGTAGGCTTAATGATAAGCACAAGTATAAGAACAGCAAAAACGATAGCGTCGGCAAGCTGCGGTGAGATATAGGCACGTCCAAGTATCTCGATAACACCGATAAGGATACCGCCGATCATAGCGCCCGGTATTGAGCCGATACCGCCAAATACCGCCGCAACGAACGCTTTGATACCAGGCATTGCGCCTGTGGTGTTCTGAAGCGTAGGATAAGCTGAGCAAAGCAGTGCGCCTGCAATTGCAGCAAGACCTGAGCCGATAGCGAATGTAAGAGAGATAGTGCGGTTGATGTTTACGCCCATGAGCTGAGCTGCACCTCTGTCCTCAGATACTGCAAGCATTGCACGTCCGCTCTTGGTTTTGTTGATGAACAATGAAAGACCAACTACAATGAGTATAGATACGATTATTGCAACTGATGTTTCTCCGGAAATAACTATCTGTCCGTCAAAAAGTTTGATGCTCGGCACGTTTACAACTGATGTAAAGTTTACAGGCTTTTCACCGAATATAAGCAGTGCGATGTTCTGCAAAAAGTAGCTGACGCCTATGGCAGTGATAAGCACCGCAAGCGAAGTAGCTTGTCTGAGCGGCTTATACGCCACCTTTTCGATGACTATACCGAGAAGTGTGCAGGCAATAACTGCAAGAACTATAGATAGCCAAGAGTTTAGTCCCCATGTGGTCATGCAGGTGAATATAACATATCCGCCCACCATAATAACATCGCCGTGTGCGAAGTTAAGCATTTTGGCAATACCGTATACAAGCGTATAGCCCAAAGCTATAACTGCGTATATACTGCCGAGGCTTATTCCGTTGATGAGGTTATTAAGAAAACCCATATACAAACATTCCTTCCTTTTGGAATAGACAAAGCACAAGATGTAATCACATATATTACATCTGTCCTTGTCATAAACACAATATACAATAAATTATAACATAACCCCGTAGTTTTTGCAACACATTTTAATGAAATAAATCAAAAAAAACCGACAATTTTTCGCAATTGCCGGTTTTTTCATATTAAGCGTACTCTTTGTACGCACTTCATTTCAGCTATTACTGAGCAGTAGAAGCGGCAATGTCATCAGCTGTCAGTGCTGAATAAGCACCATTCTTGATGATAACAGCCTTAGGGTCCTTAGATACGGCACCGTCTTCGCCCCACTTCATGCCTGTACCTGTAAGTCCGTCATATGAGAAGTCCTTATCAGAGATAGCCTTTTTGAGCTTATCGCAGATATCAGAAGCAGACATATCGGCTGGGATGCCTTCCTTCTTCATGAGTTCTGCAAGTACCATTACGCCGTCATAAGCGTCTGCAGCGAACTGGTTAGGTGTTTCGCCGTTGTAAGCGTCCTTATACTTCTTAACGAAGTCCTGAGTTGCCTGATCCTGAGCGTCGGCAGCAAATGGTGTAAGGAGCATTACGCCCTCGCAAAGTGAAGTATCAAAGTTCTTGATAGAAAGAAGTCCGTCAAGACCGTCGCAACCGAAGAATGTTGGGTTGTAGTTAGCTGACTTGCACTGTGTAAGTATAAGTGAAGCCTGCTGATAGTAGATAGGCAGGAACACGAGGTCTGCGCCTGCATTCTTAGCTGCGCTTATCTGAGCTGAGAAGTCAGTCTTGCTGTCCTTTGTGAATGACTGCTCTGCAACGATATCAAGACCCTTAGCCTCAGCCTCGGATTTGAATGTGTTGAAGATACCTGATGAATAAGCGTCAGAGCTGTCGTAAATTACAGCTATCTTTGTAGCAAGCTTGTTTTCTGCGATATAGTCGGCAGAACCTTTACCCTGGTTAGGGTCAGTAAAGCAAACCTGGAAACAGTTATCGTTCTTGATAACGTCCTGAGCAGATGCAGAAGGTGTAAGCTGGAAGATGTTATCCTGCTTTGTCTTTTCAATAACTGCGAGGCAAGAACCTGTTGTTACTGTTCCGACCATTACCTGCATACCATTGTCTTTCAGTGCGTTATAAGCATTTACAGCCTTATCGCCTGAGTCAGCCTCATCGTCCTCGAAAACGTATGAGAGCTTTGTTCCGTTTATTCCGCCTGCGTCATTTACGTCCTTGACAGCAAGCTCGATAGCATTCTTAACAGCAACGCCGTACTGTGCAGCGTCACCTGTGAGCGGACCGCTGCAGCCGATAACGATAGTATCGCTGTTCTTTTTTGCACCGTTTCCGCAACCTGCAAAGCAAGAAACTGCAAGGGCAGCCGAAACTGTTAATGCAAGAATTCTCTTGACATTTTTCATAATAATCTCTCCTTCGTTCACATATGTCACTGCATATGCTTTTTTCAATAGTATTAATATAACACGCAGAAGCCCGATTTGTCAATATTAAATCTTACAAATTTAACGTTATTTAAACTATGTTTATTGTTACAAACAATATGCGCGTTCACAGAAAATTAATTTTGTGTATTTTCAATGAACGATTTGCAAGTTTTTTGATAATATCCTGCATACATACACCACTGACTTATAAGCTGCATATGATAAAACAGCCACACGAAACCTGTGGTATATGAGATTCAGACAACATAAGGAGTGAACTTATTTGGATATGTTTGACAACCTGTCGTTAGGCAGGCTACTTGCTGACGACACAGAGGATAACACACCTGCCTGCCCTTTTCCGAAAGGAAGATTTCCTGAGGATACGCCGCTGGCAATGGCATATGTGCCTTTTCAGATGTGGGAGAAGCCTTATGAGGCAGATGTAGGACTTTCAAGAGGAACTATCTTCCCATCCA
>ULVE01010935.1_pt1 | contig 10197 bp, 7 predicted proteins | sample 1959161 | NCBI WGS metagenome assembly ULVE01 (sample SAMEA4835778, study PRJEB28245) | human gut metagenome | biome: gut microbiome; material: fecal sample | place: Denmark | collected 2008
ACAGCCTTCTAAGGTTTTAAATGATAATCTGCTTCAGACCGTTGTGACTTCCTTCACAAAAGGCACAAGCTATGAACTTACATTATCCCATCAGTTCATCGAAGAAAATGATAACGTTCTGATCATTGATGACTTCCTTGCAAACGGAGAAGCCGCAAGCGGTGCCATCCGCTTACTGACTGAGGCCGGTGCTTCCATCGCAGGTGTTGGTATTCTGATCGAGAAATCCTTCCAGCCGGGACGCGACAAATTAATTGCACAGGGTGTGGATGTATACTCATTAGCGCGTGTATCCAGGCTTGCCAAGGGTGTGATTGAGTTCATTCCGGAGGAATGTTAAATCTATCATTGATGATGTTTCATTTATAAAATGAATCTCGCTTGCGAGATTCTCCGCCTGCGGCGGGTCGCAATATGCGACATACTTCTTATCCGCCGCAGTGCGATCCTTGCGGAGCTTTTTTATGTAATGGAAACGAAGTTTCCTATTACATAAAAAATGCCATTGAGTTTTAAATTCAATGGCATTTTCTTTATTCACTTCGTACATAATAAACGTTACAACCTTCCGCTACTCTTCAATCTCAACTTCAGGCTGGGCATGATAGATAAAGTTTGTCCGGTAGATCTCACTTGTAAGTTTTGTCTTATCATTCACAACAATAATAGATAAGATATTGTTACCTTCCGGTACTTCGATTGGTTCTGTGTAACGTGCAGATGTATCTGTAGGATCTGTTCCATCCCACGTGTAATAAATACTGCATCCCTCATCTGCAGTAATCACTACAAACGTAATATCATCCATGGTACCGCCATCCGGTGTTACTTCCGGATAATCCGGGGCTTTCGCTTCGGTCTTATATTTATAGGTGACAACATCACTGTAAATTCCCTTATCGTTTTTGCAGACTGCCTTGATAGTATACTTTCCAACATCGTCTAATTCAATTCCGGCATCGGTATAAAGAATACCATTTTTTTTCGGATCTGATTCATCTAATGTATAATAGATATCACATTCTTCAATGGAAAAAATGGTAACTTCCGTATACACATCATATGTTCCCTCATCCGGATAAAAGACCGGTTCAGCGACAATATACCCGGAAAACAGTTCTAATAAATCTGTATCTGTCACAGTAGACGCCAGCTCAGTGATTTTATCGTACTGACCTTTTGCCTCATAAATCGTGATCAATCCCTGATAAGCCTCTTTGTTCTTTTTATCGAGGTTGATGATCTCCATCTCAAGCACTAATGCAGAATCATATTCTTTTCTTGCAAGATAGATTTCCGCCATGGCAGCCCTGGCATTGATGTCATTTGGTGATAATGTCAGCGCATTTTTATAGTAAGAAAGCGCCTTCTCATAGTTTAAATCCACCAGTTCCTTTTCTGCCATCTCAATCTGGTAATCGTACGAATTGTTATTCTGATAGCGCACGTAAGCAATTGCTCCGATTGCAATGACGACAACCACTGCAGCAACGCAGCCTAAAACAATCCACGGAGTCTGTTTTTTCTTTTTATGGTGTCCCTCTGCTTTTTTCTTCTGGTTTTCTGTTTCTTCTGACGATGTATCTTTGGATGCTTCATCCGTCAAAAGAGCTTTCAGATAATCTTCCTCCAAAACAGAATAACCATTTACCATTTGTGCTTCATGGCCGCATACCGAACAATATAAACAGCCTTCTTTTAACTCAGCTCCACACTTTGCACATTTCATATGAAACCCTTTCTATCTCTACCAATCTTATTCTCTGTCCAGACTTTCCACGCAATTGCTCATAAGCATGGCAATTGTCATTGGACCTACTCCACCCGGAACCGGTGTGATCGCAGAAGCTTTTTCTGCAACTTCCTCATATCGTACATCTCCGCAGAGTTTATTATTTTCATCTCTGTGGATTCCAACATCAATCACAACAGCTCCCTCTTTCACATAATCTGCTGTAATAAATTGTGGTTTTCCAATGGCAACGATCAAAATATCTGCTGTCTGGCATAATTCTTTCAGATTTTTTGTTTTTGAATGGGCGATCGTGACCGTAGCATTCTCACGAAGCATCAGAAGCGCCATTGGCTTTCCGACAATATTGCTTCTGCCAACTACAACACAGTTTTTTCCGGAAATTTCAATTCCAGAACGTTTCAGAAGCTGAATGACTCCGGCCGGAGTACAAGATACAAATCCCTCTTCACCGATCACTAATTTTCCAACATTCTGTGGATGAAAGCCGTCTACGTCTTTTTCCGGCGAGATTGTGCGGATGATTTTATCCGGATCAATATGCTTTGGAACCGGAAGCTGAACTAAAATACCGTTTACAGTTTCATCTTTGTTCAGTTTTTCAATCAGCTCGATCAATGCATCTTCGGTTGTCTCCTCCGGGAGTTCATAGGATAAGGACCGGATACCAATATACTCGCAGGCCTTCTTTTTGTTTCTTACATAGACAGAGGATGCCGGGTCATTTCCGATCTGGATCACTGCAAGTGCAACCTCCGTTCCTGTATCTTTTAATGCTGTCACTTTCTCTTTCAATTCATCTTTGATGTCCTGTGAAATTTTCTTTCCGTCAATAATCTGTGCCATAATTCCTCTCACTCTGTTCTTTCTACTGCATTTCTTTTTTAGAATAAACCGGTGATCACACCTTCGTCATTTACGTCAATTCCATATGCAGCAGGTTTTTTTGGCAGACCAGGCATTGTCATGATCGCACCTGTTACAGCAACCACAAAGCCTGCTCCTGCTGATACATATACTTCTCTTACGTTAATGGTAAATCCCTCCGGACGGCCAAGTTTTGTCTGGTCATCGGAAAGAGAATACTGTGTTTTTGCCATGCAGACAGGGAAATTGGAAAGCCCCATATCTGTAATTCTCTTTAATTCTTTCTTTGCTGCCGGTGCGTAAGTCACGCCGTCTGCACCGTAAATCTCTTTTGCGATAGTCTCAATCTTTTCTTCCAGAGAAAGATCATTCTCATATAATACCTTGAAATGGCTTTCTTTTTTCTCTAAGGTCTCAAGCACTTTGTTTGCAAGTGCAATACCACCTTCGCCGCCTTTTTCCCAGACTTCGGAAAGTGCGAACTCGCAGTCTCTCTCATGGCAGAACTGCTCTACATAGTCTGTCTCTGCCTTGGTATCTGTCACAAAGGAGTTTAAAGTAACAACCACCGGCACTCCGTATTTCTGAAGATTTTCGATATGTTTCTCCAGATTTACAATGCCCTTTTTCAAAGCTTCCAAGTTTTCCTCTGCAAGATCAGCTTTCGCAACTCCTCCATTATATTTCAAAGCGCGGATTGTTGCAACTAAAACCACTGCATCCGGTTTCAGATCTGCCTTTCTACACTTGATATCAAAGAACTTCTCTGCGCCGAGGTCTGCACCAAATCCTGCCTCTGTGATCACATAATCTGCAAGTTTTAATGCTGTCTTTGTAGCACGGACAGAGTTGCATCCATGTGCAATGTTGGCAAACGGGCCACCATGTACAATTGCCGGTGTGTGCTCTAAGGTCTGGATGAGGTTTGGTTTCAACGCATCTTTTAATAACGCAGCCATTGCTCCGGTTGCCTGAAGATCATCTGCTGTCACTGGCTTTCCATCATAAGTATAGGCAACAATAATGCGTCCTAATCTTCTTTTCAAATCGTGCATATCAGTTGCAAGGCAGAGAATTGCCATAATCTCGGAGGCAACGGTAATGACAAAGTGATCTTCTCTCACAACACCATCCATTTTGCTTCCAAGTCCAACGACAGTATTACGGAGCACACGATCGTTCATATCAAGACAGCGTTTCCATACAATCTGTCTTGTATCAATGCCAAGTTCATTTCCCTGCTGAATATGGTTATCAAGCAAAGCAGCCAGCAGATTATTTGCAGAAGTAATCGCATGGAAATCTCCTGTAAAATGAAGATTTAAGTCTTCCATCGGAACGACCTGGGCATAACCGCCTCCTGCGGCGCCTCCCTTGATACCAAAACATGGTCCTAAAGATGGTTCACGCAATGCGATCACTGCCTTTTTTCCCAAACGGCCAAATGCCTGTCCAAGTCCGACACTTGTCGTTGTTTTTCCCTCTCCAGCCGGAGTTGGATTGATTGCTGTCACAAGAATCAGCTTTCCATCCGGCTGATCTTTCACGCGCTCGATCAGTTCATCGGATAATTTAGCTTTGTATTTTCCGTATAATTCGAGGTCATCCTCTCCGATTCCAAGCTTTTCTGCTACTTCTTTGATTGGGAGCATTTCTGCTTCCTGTGCAATCTGAATATCACTTTTCATTCCAAAACTCCATTCCTGCGATTCTCTTTCGCATATTGTATTTGTCCTACACAGGACTTATAAGTTGATATTATAATACAAGTCTTATTGATAAGCAAATATCAATTACAGATATTCTTCTTCATACTGCTCAAATTGTTCCGGCGACATCAGTACTTTTCTTGGTTTTGTACCTTCCTCCGGTCCGACAATTCCGGCTTCCTCCAACTGATCCATAATCCTTGCTGCGCGGTTAAAGCCGACCTTAAAATACCGTTGCAGCATTCCGATCGAACCCTTTTCTTTGTCGATCAGAAGTTTTGCTGCATCTGCAAAATAAGGATCTCTTCCGTCCCCGGTCTGTCCTGAGTCAATGCTTACTGTCGTATTCCCGGATTCGATGCTGTTCATCTGCTCTTCCACAGATGAATTGTAACTCACCTGTCCGTTTTCTTCTTTTATGTAAGCGACGACATCCGATACTTCTTTATCCGATACAAATGCACCCTGAACACGCAGTGGTTTCGGTACGCCCTGAGGATTAAATAACATGTCACCTTTTCCGAGCAGTTTTTCTGCACCATTCATATCGAGAATGGTTCTCGAATCAATTCCGGATGTCACCGCGAAGGCGATTCGGCTTGGCATATTCGCCTTGATCAGTCCGGTAATGACATTGACGGACGGACGCTGTGTTGCGATGATCAGATGGATTCCACAAGCTCTTGCAAGCTGTGCCAGACGACAGATGGATTCCTCCACATCACTCGCCGCAACCATCATTAAATCCGCCAACTCGTCTACAATGATCACGATCTGCGGTAGTTTTTCCGGCTTGTCCTCTCCGTCCGGAAGCTCATCAATTTTGGCGTTGTAGCCTTTTAAGTCACGGACATTTGCCTCTGCAAACTTCTGATAACGGTCAGTCATCTCTGCGACTGCCCAGTGAAGCGCACCTGCCGCTTTTTTCGGATCTGTCACAACCGGAATCAGTAAGTGTGGAATTCCGTTATAAATACTAAGTTCGACCACCTTTGGATCGACCATGATCAGTTTTACATCTTTCGGATCTGCTTTGTATAAAATACTCATAATAATCGTGTTGATACAGACAGATTTACCGGAACCTGTTGCACCGGCAATCAGTAAATGAGGCATTTTTGCAATATCTGCAACCGTTACATTTCCTCCAATATCTTTTCCGACGCAGAAAGAAATGTTGGATGGATGATTTTTAAATTCCGGCGAATCCACAAGTTCACGGAAAGAAACCATCAGTGTCTCTTTGTTCGGAACTTCGATTCCAACTGCTGCCTTTCCCGGGATTGGTGCCTCGATTCGGATGTCAGCAGCTGCGAGATTCAGTTTGATATCATCTGCCAGATTCACGATTTTACTTACTTTAACACCCATTTCCGGCTGAATCTCATAACGTGTGACCGATGGTCCACAACTGATATTCGTGATTGTAACGTTTACGCCGAAGTTCTTTAATGTCTGCTGTAATTTCTGCGCGGTCTCCTGAAGATGCTGTTTGGAATCACCCTGCTTATTGCCTGGCGGTTTTAACAATGATACTGGTGGGAACACATACTTTCTTTCCTTCTGTGCCTCCAGATGAATCTCTTCCTCGATGGATGAGACATCATTTTGAATATCTTCCTCCGTAGCCTTAACATTTTTCTTCGGTTTTTCTGCGGCATCATACGGAATAGATTCTTCTACTGGATGATGTTCTTCATAAGCCGGCTCTGTATGGATACTCTCCTGATATGCCGGCTCTGAGTGAAAGATTGATGCATCCTCTTCCAGCTCTTTTGCCTCAAACGCTTCCTCAGAAAATGCGGACGGAGCAACATACGGTTCCGTCTCCGGTTCCATAGCAGGAAGTTTTTGATATTCTGCGCCTCCGGCTGTGAGTGTCACATGCTTCTCCTCTTTGATTTCCGGCAGATTGGTGTTCGACTGCTCCAAAAGTTTGTCAATATTAATTTCACTGACTTCATCCGAACCCATAGGCTCTGCCTTCTTGTCCGGAAGAACTCTTGTGTCGACTGCCACGCCTTCCACCTTGCGGTCCATGCGGCGCAGCTCACGTTCCTCACGTCGCTGTTCTGCAAGTTCACGATGACGTTCATTGCTCTCTTTTGCCGTTTCATAAACTTTACGGCTGCCTTTCTGCACACCCTTCAATGCGGAACGTTCTGTGATCAGCACCAGACAGATAATCATTGCCACAACATCGATCACATAAGAACCGAGGAGTCCAAAATTTGGACAAAAAATCCCGGCAAGAAGACCACCTAAAAATCCTCCGCCAATTTTATGTACCGAACAATACTGATAGGCACCTGCCGCTCCGGCAACTTCCGCGCCACAGCGCACAATCTCAATAAACATACATAAAAACAGAACAAAAAATACGGCTGCAACAATTTTTACCGTTGCGATCCGATTGCCTTTATTGGATGCTGCAAAAAAAGTACCAATCACCAAAACAATTGGAAAAATATATGCAATTAAACCAAATACGCCAAAAAAGAAACTGCTGACAGCATTTCCAATTGCCCCACCGATTCCAAAATTACTGATAAAAAGTAAAATGGAGATTGCAAGGATCACCCACAGAATCACTTCCTCTGTAAAGCTCTCCTGCTGTATATCATTCTTCTTACGTCCTGAATTCGTTTTTCTGCCAGAAGTTTTTCTGCCAGAGGAACTCTTTCTTTTCCCTGTTGCCAAAATATTACCTCCAAAAAATATCTCCTATAATGTATAGAAAAATCCGCCGATTGAGAGCAGTCCGACAATCAGACAATAAACTGCAAAAACACGGAATTTCCGATTGCGCACAATGACAAGCATTGTTTTAATACAGATATATCCGATCACTGCAGCAATCACCATACCAACAATATAGCAGGTGATATCCATGCCGCTCACAGACAGGTCTGCAAAATCTTTTAACTCTAACACCATGGCACCTAAAATCGCCGGTATCGACATAATAAACGAATATTTCACTGCAAACTTGCGGTTAAATCCGCTGAGCAGACATGCTGTGATCGTTGTTCCGCTGCGGGATAATCCCGGCAAAGTTGCCACGCCCTGAGCAATACCAACGACAAACGCATTGGTGTATGTAATGTCCTTCGGAAGCTTGTCTCCGCCCTTGCAGCGGTCTGCGATAAAGAGCAGGATTGCGGTTGCGATCAGACAGATGCCCGGCACGATCAGAAGTTCTGATGCCTGCTCTACCACGTCTTTTCCAACAAAACCAATGATTCCGGTCGGAATGGTTGATACCAGGATCAGCACCACAAACTTGCGGTAACTGCTGTTTACAATTCTGCGGTACGGACTGTAATCAACATGATCTTTTCCTCTGTCACGGATCGATAGAAAAAGGTTTTTTATAAGTGCTGCAAAATTGATCAGCACATCTCTCACGATACAGATTCCCTCCACAAAAAGCCTGACGATATCTTTATAATAAACTGCGCAGATCGCGATCAGAGTTCCAACATGCAGCAAAACATCAAATAACATTCCTGTATCCGTCTCAACATGGAACAGGATTTTAAAAAGTGCAAGATGTCCGGAACTGCTGACCGGAAGGAACTCTGTCAATCCCTGTATGATCCCCATCAAGACCGCCTGTAATAAAGTCATAAGCTTTTTCCTCCGCTGTATCGTATCTCATATTTTCTAAAAAATATCAGTTTTTTCCATAAGTCACCGATTTTCATACTTTTTAAGTATACCATATTTCATTTTGATTGTCATTAAAAGCTTTTTTTGCCGCCGGATTTTGTCTCTTGTATGAGCTGGTGTAATTTTGCAAATGCCTCATGGATCCCACCGATAGAATCAATGAGTCCTTCCTCGACCGCCTGTCCTCCAACCAGGATCGTCCCAAGGTCTTTTGTGAGGATTCCCGTATTCATCATAAGCTCCTCCAGCCGGTTCTGTTCTGCTTTGGAATGCTGCACAACAAATTTTAAAATACGATCCTGCATCTGCTTAAAATAATCATACGTTGGCTGCGCCCCGATCACAGTTCCATTCATCCGCACCGGGTGGATCACCATCGTACCGGATGGCACGATAAAAGAATAGTCCGTGGAGACTGCCAGCGGCACGCCGATGGAATGGCTGCCACCGAGTACCAGTGAAACCGTTGGCTTATCAATGGATGCTACCATCTCAGCAATGGCAAGCCCGCTCTCCACATCCCCGCCTACCGTGTTTAACAAAAGCAGTAATCCATCCACATTTTTATTTTCTTCCACCTCTGCGAGTTTTGGAAGCACATGCTCATACTTTGTCGTCTTTGTCGCCGCCGGAAGGCACTCATGCCCCTCAATCTCTCCTATGATCGTCAACATGGAGATCCTGTCTTCCCCATGCTCTAACTCCACCTGACCAAAATCCCTGATCTGCTCATTCACAGCCTTCTCTTTCTCATTTTTTTCTGCCATACAATCTCCCTTCCCTCATAAGACTGAAAAAACAGGATAGATTTTTCTACCCTGTTCTTTAGTATTGGAGATTCTTTTTATTTTATACAGTATATCCAAGCAGATAATTATAAAGCCCTTCGTATTTTCCTTTGGAAGACTTCCATGAATAATCGTTTGCCATGCCCCGTTCAACAATCTGATTCCACTGTTTTTTCTTATCAAAATAAATATGCTTTGCATAATTGACAACACCGAGCATCTCTTCCCCATTATAATTTGCAAAAGAGAATCCATCACCGGTATTTTCGTATTCGTTATATGGTCTGACTGTATCCTTAAGTCCTCCGGTCTCACGGACGATCGGAACCGTACCGTAACGGAAAGAGATCAGCTGCGTCAGTCCACATGGTTCAAAGCGGGATGGCATTAAAAATGCATCCGCAGCGGCGTAAAGTTTGTGAGCCAGGTCATCAGAATAACAGATATTGGCAGAAACTCTGTCTCCGTATTTCCATGCATAATGGCGGAACATGTTCTCATACTGTGGATCGCCGGTTCCAATCACAACAATCTGTGTGAAATCATCCACCAGGCGGTCAATCACATAATTGATCAGATCCAGACCTTTCTGATCGGTGAGTCTTGAGATCAGTCCGATCATGAACTTCTTCTTATCGACAGTCAGATCCAGTTCCTCCTGTAATTTTAATTTATTATTGACCTTCTTCTTACGGAAGTTTGATGCGTTATAGTTGGTATAAATTTTCGGGTCTGTCTCCGGATCATATGTTTTGTAATCAATACCGTTTACAATGCCCTGCATATCAAAGTGTCTGGCGGCAAGCAGTCCATCCAGCCCCTCGCCATAGTAATCAGTCTGGATCTCCTGTGCATAAGAATCGCTTACAGTTGTAATATAATCTGCATATACCAAACCACCCTTTAACATGTTGGCATCCTTATGAAATTCCAGTTTATCCGGTGCAAACAAATCTGCTGAAAATCCTGTCAGCCCCTTCATCGTCTTCACATCCCATACACCCTGGAACTTCAAATTATGTATGGTAATGATTGATTTCATCCCCCAGTAAAAAGAGTCTGCCTGAAATTCATTTTTCAGATATACCGGGATCAGACCTGTCTCCCAGTCGTGACAGTGGATCAGATCCGGACGGAAATCGATCTGTTTTAACATGGATAAAACAGCTTTATCGAAGAAAACAAACTTCTCAATGTCATAACGGATATCCCCATATGGTGTATCACAGGTAAAATATTCCTGATTATCAATAAAATAGTAGGTAACCCCATCCAGTTCATATTTTAAAATTCCAACATATTTGTTCTGGATATAATTTCCTGCACACATATAAAAATGTGTTACATACTGAAACTGGTTTCTGAATTTTTCCGGAATACAGCTATAATTTGGAATCACGACCCTGAC
>ULVE01011559.1_pt1 | contig 10122 bp, 9 predicted proteins | sample 1959161 | NCBI WGS metagenome assembly ULVE01 (sample SAMEA4835778, study PRJEB28245) | human gut metagenome | biome: gut microbiome; material: fecal sample | place: Denmark | collected 2008
CTGTCGGGCAGGCTCCAGCTCGCGGCGCAGCTGCGCTTCGATGCGGCGCACCCGTCCCTGCCAGTCGTATTCGGTCGACGTGAGCAGGCGGATGGAGGCGCAGGCACAGGCGCAGGCCAGCGGATTGCCCATGAACGTGGGGCCGTGCATGAAGCAGCCGGGGGCGTGGTTCGAGATGGTGTCCGCCACCTCGTTCGTGGCCAGCACGGCGGACAGTGTCATGTATCCGCCCGTCAGCGCCTTGCCGATGCACATGATGTCCGGCTCCACACCCGCGTGCTCCCAGGCAAAGAGGCGTCCCGTCCGTCCGAAGCCCGTGGCTATCTCGTCGAAGATGAGCAGCAGGCCGTGTTCGCGGCACAGGCGGGCGGCTTCGCGCAGGTATTGCGGGTGGTAGAACCACATGCCGCCCGCGCCCTGTACGATGGGCTCGAGGATGAGGGCAGCCAGTTCGTCGGCATGCTGTTCGATGGTTTCTTTCAGCGGAAGGATGTCGTCGGGGTTCCATTCGCCGTCGAAGCGCGAGCGAGGTTGCGGCACGAAGTAGCGCACGGGCAGGGCGCTTCCGAAGAGCGAGTGCATGCCCGTGACGGGGTCGCAGACCGACATAGCATTCCACGTGTCGCCGTGGTAGCCCGAGCGGATGGTGACGAAATTGTTTTTCTTCTCCTTTCCCCGTCCGACCCAATATTGTACGGCCATCTTCAGCGCTACCTCCACGGCTACGGAGCCTGAGTCGGCGTAGAAGATTTTCTGCATCGACGGCGGCACCAGCGGCAGCAGCAGACGGCCCAGTTCGATGGCAGGGTCGTGCGTCAGGCCGCCGAACATGACGTGCGACATCCGTTTCAGTTGTTCTTCCACGGCCCGGTTCAGCACGGGATGGTTGTATCCGTGCACCTGGCACCACCACGACGACATGCCTTCGACCAGCGTCTCACCGCTTTCCAGCGTGATGGTCGCCCCCTGCGCACTCTTCACTTTATAGACGGGCAGCGGGTTGGTGGTCGAGGTATAGGGATGCCACAGGTGTTCGCGGTCGAATTGCGAGTCGCAGAGGCGGTAACCCGCCTCGCGTACCAGCTGCTTGTCTTCGGCTACCTTCGAGCCGAGGGTGGTGAGCAGGTCACCCACGATGGCCGAGTTGATACCTATATATAAGGCTTTCTTCACGGCGTCGCGGCTCAGCTGCGAACGTCCGCCTGCAAAGCGCAGGTAGGCCGTGGGGTTGATGAAGCGGAAGAGGGCGATGGTAGTCAGTATCTCGTCTTCGCCCAGCGGTGACTGATGCTCCAGCGGTGTGCCCTTGATGGGGCTGAGCAGGTTCATGGGGATGGATTGCACGCCCAGCTGACGGAGGGTGAAGGCTAGTTCGATGCGTTGCTCCATCGTTTCGCCCATGCCGATGATGCCGCCGCTACACACGTCCATGCCCACGCGGCGGGCTGCCTCCAGCGTGCGTATCTTCTCCTCCTGCGTATGCGTGGAGCAGAGGGTGGGGAAATAGCTGGGAGCCGTCTCGAGGTTGCAGTGGTAGCGTGTCACGCCGGCTTCGTGCAGTTGCCTCAGTTCGTCTTCATCGGCCAAGCCCAGCGAGGCACAGAGCTGGATGGACGAATGGCGGCGCAGGTAGCGCACCGTGTCACAAAGTTGTTCAATCTGTTTCTTGGAAGGTTTTCGTCCGCTGGTCACCAGTGAGAACCGGTTGACGTCCTGCTCTTCGTTGGCACGGGCGTGCCGCAGGCATTCTTCGGCGGGAAGCAGGTCGTAGATGTCGGCCTGTGTGTGGTAGTGAGAGGATTGTGCGCACCATTTGCAGTTTTCAGGGCATCGGCCCGACTTGGCATTGACGATGGAGCACATATCGAATTCGCGCGGGGCGCATGCCTCGGTAATCTCGTGGGCGGCGCGGTAGAGCGCCTCGCGGTCGGCTGTACCTGCCAGCCAGGCCGCTTCTTCGGGCGACAGGGCTGTGCCTGCCAGTACCCGCAGTTTCAGTTGTTCGATGGTCATAATGGATGATAAGGATGGAAGGAGTGTGTCCGTCGTGTCCGTCTGTTTGCGCAGCGAGCTGTCGGCCACGCCTTTGGACAGGCGTCCGATGGTGACATTCCGCCCGATGCTGGCAAAGGCAGCATAGCTCTTGTGACTCCAGCGGCGGAAGCGCAACGACGTTTTTGAGATGAATTTCTTTTTCACGAGGGTCAGTCTCCTGTTTGATTTTACGGATGGCAAAGATAAGTAAACTGAGTGACGTACAAAAGCGAAAGCGCAGTTTTCAGCTGAACATTGCCCGGATACCTTCGTCCAGCGAGTGCGGGCGGTAGCCCAGCAGGCGACGGGCTTTGTCGATGCTCAGGCCGCTGAAGCGGGGGCGGGGCGTAGCTTCCTGCATCTCGGCGGTGCTGACGGGTTGTATCAGCGAGGAGTCCAGCCGCAGCACATCGGCCACGCGACAGGCAATGTCGGCAATAGTCAGGCACTCCGGGCCGCAGATGTGGAAGAGGCCGTTGGACGGTTGGCTGATGAGCTGTTCCACGCCTTGCGCCACGTCGTTCACAAAGGTCGGCGTGCGCCATTGGTCGTTCACCACACGGATGGGCTGTCCGCTGCGCAGGCGGTCGGCCACGAGGCGTACGATGTTGCCGTGCTGGCCGGGCAGAGGTTGTCCGTAGACCACCACGATGCGTGCCACGGCATAGTTGCTGCACAGGCGTGCCACCTGTTGTTCGCTCTCCCACTTGCTCCGGCCGTAATAGTTCACGGGGGCGGGCATGTCTTCTTCGGTGTAGAGGCGGTCGGTGTCTCCGCCGAATACGAAGTCCGTGGACAGGTGGATGAGGCGGCTGCCGAGGCGTTCGCAGTTTTCGGCCAGGCGGGCGGCGGCATGGATGTTGGTCTCGTCTGTCTCTTCGCGGTGGTTTTCGCAATAGTCGGGCGAGGAGAGGGCGGAGGTATTGATGACGATGTCGGGTTGTATTTCCTCAAACAGGCGGCGGACGGCTGCATCATTGCGGATATCGGCCTGCACAAAGCGGTAACTGTCTGCGTCCGGGCAGATATCAGGGTGCAGCGAACAGCCCGTCACCTGATAGTCTGCTTTGCTCGACAGGGTGTCGAGGATGCGTCGGCCCGTAAAGCCGTTGGCTCCTACGATCAGTATCTTCTGTTGCATGATGTTCGGTATTTTAATAGAAGAACGGATTTTCACGTCCCTTCTGCACTTCGATGCGGATGCCGAACGAACCGTCCTGCGACTTCAGTTCGAAAGCGCCCTTGAAGTTGTTCTTCTGCCAGGGCAGGGCCGAAGGGTTGGGTACCCGCCAGCCGTCCTTGTCGTATTCGCCGTAGGTGTTCAGCCGCCAGCCGTTCTTCAGGCGGAAACTGCCCATCTGCAGGTTGTCCGTTGTGTTGCCGAAGCCGAATCCCATGATGCCGAACGGATTGCTGCTGAAATAGGGTGAACCCGACAGGGAGAACATATTGCTCAGTCCCGACGAATAGGTGACATCGGGGTTCAGGCGGAATATCCAGTTATAATCCTTGCTGGCGTCGGGAATAACGATTTTGTAAGTCTTGTTCATGTCCGGTGTAGGCAGCTTCACCAGATTGTTCATGTCTATCAGGAAACCGTCGTAGCTTTTTACACCGTCGGGCAGTAATTGGTCGCCTGTCGGAGGAATGTCGCCCGTCGCCTGGCGCAGGGTATCGGCGGTCGCTTCGGTCTGTGCAAGGGCAATGCCGCAGTATATGGCAAGGAGTGAAAAGAGAACTAAGAATCGTTTCATATCTTTTATATATTGTTGTCAGCATCAAAGATACGGCTTTTCCTGACACTCTTCACTCTGTCTTAAGACTATTTATCGGTTTTTTATTCTGTAATCAGTTTGTATCCGACCCCTCGCACGTTGATGATGCGGATGTGGTCGTCCTTGGCCAGCTTGTGGCGAAGCTTGGTGATGAAGACGTGCAGGCTGCGCTGGTTGAAGAAGGAGTCGTCACCCCAAAGGTCGAGCAGGATGTCTCGCATGCTCACTACGCAGTTGCGGTTTTGGCAAAGGCGGCGCAGGATTTCGGCTTCGCGATGTGAAAGTTCCTGCTTCAGACCTTCGTGCAGAAGGAGCTGGCGGCGCGTGTCGAGCTGGTAGTGGCCTATTTCGTAGAAAGTCTGTTCGTTTTCGGCAGGCTGGGTGTAGGTGCAGGCGCGGCCCATCAGTGCCTTGATGCGTACAATGAGTTCCTGCATGCCGAAGGGTTTCTTCAGATAGTCGTTGGCACCCAGTTCGAAGCCTTCGACCACGTCGTTCACCGCCGAACGGGCTGTGAGGAAAAGGACGGGCGTGCGTCGGTCGGTCTGGCGGATGCGGCGCACCATTTCGAAGCCGTCCATGCGGGGCATCATGACGTCGGCCACCAGCACGTCGGGGCGCAGGTCGAAGAACAGGCGCAATCCCTCTTCGCCGTCGGCGGCAGTTTGGATGAGGAAACCCTGGCCTTCGAGGGTGTCCTTGATAATCATGGCGAGGGTCTGTTCATCCTCGACTAATAGTACTTTTATCTTTTCCATTCGATTAAATTCTTACAATAAACTCACTTCCTTTTCCAGGTTCGCTTTTCACTTCCACCGTTCCGCCGTGCTTCTCCACCATCGTCTTGACATAGAAGAGGCCAAGGCCGTAGCCTTTCACTTCATGCAGGTTGCCGGTGGGCACGCGATAGAACTTGTCGAATACGTGAGGCTGGCGGTCGCGGGCAATGCCGATGCCGTGGTCGGCGACGTTGATTTCTGCCCACGTCCGGCCATCGGTTTCGGTGCGGCGGCAGCGGACGGTGATGTCGGCTCTGTCGCGCGAATACTTCACGGCGTTGTCCAGCAGGTTGCTCACGATGTTGGCCAGGTGTGTGCGGTCGGCAGTGACGGTCAGGTCTTCGGGGACGATGTCGAGAGTGATATGGACGGGCTTGTCGGCTTTCAGCTTGTGCAGCTCGACGAGCGAGAGCAGAAGGTCGGCCAGCCGTATTTCTTCAAGGCGGAGGCGGAAGGTTTTGCGCCGTTCCATCGACATGGAGAGTATCTGCTCCACCAGTCCGCCGAGGCGTCCGAGCTGCTCCTGGCAGATACGTAGGTAGCGTTCGCGCTTGTTGGGATCATCGGCCTGGTGGAAGTTGAGCAGGGCATCGGTGGCGGCATAGGCCACGGCAATGGGGGTTTTCAGTTCGTGGGTAATGTTGTTGGTAAAGTCGCTTTTCATTTCCTCCAGCGTCTTCTGCCGCAGGATGGTACGGATGAGGTACCAGAAGGAGAAGCCGAGGATGAGGAGGATGACCGACGAGGTGATGAGGATGCCCGCCATCTGCCGCAGGACGAGGCCGCCCAATGGCTCGGTGGTGAGCCGGTAGACATCGTGGCCGGAGGAAGAGAAGGCATATTGGTAGCTGACGGCATCGGGGCCGGGTACATAGCCGGGTGTACCGCCCGTAGCCAGGGTATCTGTATACATCCAGCGGTCATGGATGTCATAGCCCGAGTAGAGGTATTGCAGGCGGTAGCGGATGGGGATGTTCATCTCCCTGAGGCGGGTGTTGAGCAGGCTGTCGTATACACTGAAATCGGGACTTGTCAATATGTCGAGCCCCGAGTGCAGTCCGCGTTGCAGGTAAATGGCCATGCCGGTCATAGTACGCTGGTTACGCAGCAGCATATCAAATCCCTCCTTTGCATGAAGCATGGCACTGGGGCATACGGTATCCGTCTCTATCCGCTGTAGCGTATCGTTCCGGGCGGTGAATCCCTCTATCACAGTGTCAGATACTTGATGCAGCACGGTGCTGCTCCGCACGAACTGTTTGCCCTGCTCATCAAATCCAGTGGAGATGGAAACTTCGCCATGCTCTCTGTTCCTTTCCTGCAAGCGTTCGATGCGTACCAGCATCTCGTTGTAGTCGCTGATGCGCATGGCCTCCGTAATGTTGCGTTCCAGGTCGGTGCGCATGGTGCGATAGAGGCCTGTCAGCCAGTAGGCCTGATAGGCGAAAATGCCCGCCAGCGAGAGGACGACGAGCAGGGCGATGTATTTCGAGGGCAGTTTCATGGGGATAAAGATACGGAGTTCATCCTTATCCCCACGAATATGGTAAGACTAAATAACACTTTTGCGGCCGGAAATTACAGGCTTTCTACCCATTCGCTTACCGTTTTTTCGGTGGCGCGGTTCAGCAGTTTGCCTGCCTTCCAGTTGAGGTCGGGATAATCCTTCTTCAACGTGGCGGCGCTATTAGTGATCGAACTGCTGCCCGAGGTGGCGAAGGGTACGACCGTCTTGCCTTTCAGGTTGTGGCTTTCGATGAAGGTGTTGATGACCCTCGGCGCGAGATCCCACCAGATGGGGTAGCCGATGAAGATGACGTCGTAGGCTTCCACGTCGGCTTTGGGTGTCTGGATGGCGGGGCGGGCTTTGGGGTCCTTCATTTCGACCGAGCTGCGCGAGTGGGCATCGTGCCAGTCAAGGTCTTTTTCCGTATAGGTTTGTGCAGGGCGGATTTCGTAGAGGTCGGCGCCGGTGGCAGCAGCTATCAGCCGGGCGGCTCGGGCGGTGTTGCCCGTGGCCGAGAAGTAGGTTACGAGTGCCTTTGGGGTATCTGATGTTTTCATGTGTTGTTTGGATTGTGCCGGCAGGGCGAGACAGATGCCCACCACTGCCAGCCAGGTGAATAATCGTTTGTACATAAAGGGATGTTTTTAGGGTTGAAGTTGGTTGTATTCCTCGTCCGTCACGGGTTCCAGCCATTCGTTGGAGGTGTTCTCGCCTGCGATTTCGAAGGCCAGGTGGGCAAACCAGCTGTCGGCAGCCGCGCCGTGCCAGTGCTTCACGTTGGCGGGGATGTGGATGACCGTGCCGGGCAGGATTTCCTGTGCAGGCTTGCCTTCCTCCTGGTACCAGCCGCGTCCGGCTACGCCGACCAGCATCTGTCCGCCGCCCTTTGTGGCCTTGTGGATGTGCCAGTTGTTGCGGCAGCGTGGCTCGAAGGTGACGTTGGCAAAAGGCACCTGTGTGTCCGAGATACGGGCCAGGTAACTGTTGCCCGTGAAGTAGCGGCTGTAGGCCGTGTTCGGTTCGCCGATGGGGAAAATCATCGTTCGCTGGAAGGCGGCTTTGGCGTCCGTGGCGGGCGTGTCGTCGGCCCATACGTCCTTGGCCAGGCGGAAGGCTGCCCATGCCTTGGGCCATCCGGCGTAGAAGGCGATGTGGGTGATGATTTCGGAGATCTCCGTCCGGCTGATGCCGTTCTGGCGGGCCGTCTGCAGGTGGTAGGTGAGCGAAGAGTCGGTCATGCCCTGGCTGATGAGGGCGGTCAGGGTGACGAGGCTGCGGTCGCGCAGGCTCAGGAGGTCGTTGCGGCTCCATACCTCTCCGAAGAGGATGTCGTCGTTCAGGCGGGCAAACTCGGGGGCGAACTCGCCCAGTTGGTCACGTCCGGCTGTCTGTACAATTTTCTGTTGTGCCATACTGTTCAGTGTTAGAATGCAAAAGATAGATGATACAATAAGTTTGTTCATACGAATAGGTGTGTTTAGTTGGTGATGTACTTGATGATGCGGGCGGGTACTCCTCCCACCACGGCGCCGGGAGGTACGTCCTTTGTCACCACGGCACCGGCCGCCACGACGGCATTGTCGCCGATGGTCACACCGGAGAGGATGGTGGCGTTCGACCCCACCCAGACGCGGCGTCCCAGGACGATGGGGGCGGGCAGGGTGACGTGCCGCCGCTCGGGGGCGAGTTCGTGGTTGAGGGTGGCGAACACGACGTTGTGTCCTATCTGGCAACCGTCGCCCAGCGTCACTCCGCCGTGGTCCTGGAAGTGGCAGCAGGCGTTGATGAACACGTCGCGGCCCACGGTGATGTTCTTGCCGAAGTCCGTGTAGAAGGGCGGGAACACGCGGAGCGAGTCGGGCACCTCGTAGCCGAAGAGCTGGGAGAGCAGCCGGCGTACTTCGTCGGGCGTGTGGTAGGCTGTGTTCAGTTGGAAGGTGATGCGCCGTGCTTCGTCGCTCATGTCGTTCATGAACCGTCCGATGTCTTCGGTGTCCAGCGGACGGCGCGTCTTTACAAATTCTTTGAAATTTTCGATAGTCATGATTCAGTCCGTTTTGATATCCGATGCAAAGATAGCGTGGCGGGCGGATGGGAAGATAACCCCGTTGCGGGATTTTTGTACCCGTTTTACGGATTTCGCCAAGGACGGCGTTGGCGGGGAGCGCCGAAAAGCCTATCTTTGCGCTCGTATTAAAAATGAATGAAGCATGAAACATATCATTGATGTAGACACCTGGGTCCGCCGCGACAACTACCGTTTCTTCCAGACCTTCGTCAGCTCGTGGTACGCCGTCACCACCGAGATAGACTGTACCGAAGCCCGCGAGGCCGCTCGTCGCCGGGGCCGTTCCTTTTTCCTCCATTACCTCTACGCCGTGGTGCGCGCCGCCAACGAGGTGGACGAGCTGCGCTACCGCATCGACAAGCAGGGACAAGTGGTGTTCCACGACCGCGTGGACATCATCACGCCCATCGCCGTGCCGGGTCGCACGTTCTTCACCCTGCGCATCCCTTATCATGAAGACTTTGATACCTTCTACGCCGAAGCCCATCGGCTCATGACGAACATCCCTCCTGACGGTGACCCCTACGGCGCCGAGAAGACCCTGATGGCGCAGGGCGACTACGATGTGGTGCACCTGAGCGCCGTGCCCGGCATGTACTTCACCTCCGTCACCTACACCCTGGCCGAGGCGGGCAACGCCTGCAACTATCCGCTGATGACCGCCGGCAAGGCCGTCACCCGCGAAGGCCGCCTGCTGATGCCGCTGTCCATCTACGTGAACCACGCCTTTGTCGACGGTTCCCATCTGTCGCTGTTCTTCCAGAAGATAGAGCAGCATCTGAAGGAGATTGCGGAGGACGGAAAGACAGAATAATCCCGCCCGATAACACTCGATAAGACTTCGTAAGCCTGCGGTAACGCGGGCTTTTTGTTTTTTTTCGGACTTTTGCATCTGCCGACCTATGTCGGGAGCATTTCCGCGGCCTCTGACGGCCAGCCGACCTATGTCGGGAGCAAATCCGCGGCCTCTGACGGCCCGCCGACCTATGTCGGGAGCATTTCCGCGGCCTCCGACGACCAGCCGACCTATGTCGGGAGCATTTCCGCGGCCTCTGACGGCCAGCCGACCTATGTCGGGAGCGTTTCCGAGGGCTCTGACGGCCAGCCGACCTATGTCGGGAGCGTTTCCGAGGCCTCCGACGGCCAGCCGACCTATGTCGGGAGCAAATCCGCGGCCTCTGACGGCCAGCCGACCTATGTCGGGAGCATATCCGAGGTCTCGGACGGTCGGCTGAGGTACCTCAGCAGTTTTGGGATGAGGATTTTATAAAAATACCATATATGAAACGACTCTACTTCCTCCCGGCAGCCTGCCTGCTTCTGGCCCTGCCGCTCTCCGCCCAGGAGAATCTGAAAAATGAGAACCTGCGGACGCTGTCCGCCGACAGCATCCTGACGGGCGATGCCCGCATGGACAGCCTCTACCGCCACCTGCCCGAGGTGATGGTGGTGGGCGAGCGCCCCGTCGTCAAGGCATCGGCGGGCAAGCTGGAGTACGACCTGCCGCGGATGATCAAGGACCGCCCCGTGGACAACGTCTACGAAGCCCTGAAGGAACTGCCCGGCGTGGTGGAGCAGGACGGCGCGCTGACGCTGGGCATGCAGGCGGTCACCGTCGTGCTGGACGGCAAGGTGACGAACATGAGCGGCGCGCAGCTCTACGCCCTGCTGAAGTCGCTGCCTGCCGACCGCATCGAGCGCGTGGAGGTGATGTACAACGCGCCTGCCCGCTATCAGGTGCGCGGGGCGATGATCAACGTCCGCCTGCGCTACCGCATCGGCGACCCCGGCGTGGTGCAGGGCGAGGTCTACGGGAAATACAACCAGGAGCACGAGGCCTCGTTCGAGGAGCGCGCTTCCTTATTATATAATGGCCGGAAATTTTCGGCCGACTTTCTTTACTCTCACAGCCACGGCGAGAGCTTCAACACCACCGACAAGGAAGCCCGCCACTGGCAG
>ULVE01013558.1_pt1 | contig 10110 bp, 8 predicted proteins | sample 1959161 | NCBI WGS metagenome assembly ULVE01 (sample SAMEA4835778, study PRJEB28245) | human gut metagenome | biome: gut microbiome; material: fecal sample | place: Denmark | collected 2008
TTATTTCTCTGTACCTCTGTGTTCAATATAAAAAATCACACGGATGTTCTGTAATTCATTTTTGATTGGCTATAAAAGTATTTATAATCATTTTCGTGTTGTCTATGTATTTTCGTGGAGAATCAGAAACACTCAAACGTATTCGTTCCAACCCTCTTTTTGCCTCATCCGCACAATCTTTATACCAAGCTACTTCATAATGTTCGATATTCCCACTTTTTAGAGGTACTTTTACATTATGGAATAAGTCAGAATTTAAATCTAAAACCAACTGTTCGGCTGTGTGATGCACTACAATGCCATAATATTGTACATTTTCTTCCAGCAGATACGCATCAATCAACGCTTGTCCGAAGAACAATTGCTTTGACATATCACACGTAATTATGCCTTCTGCTAAAGCCCCTTTCAACGGAATAGGGCGATTGCGATGAATAGCCGTTTTTATTATTTTAGCCGCAACGTCACAAATCACCAACAAATCTTCTTTTGAATCATTTTGGCTGAATAAAACGATGCTATCAGAAAATTGTGCTAACATGATTCCATTGTTTTCGGTTTCACTTTTTATCACTCCATTTCCCGAACTATTATCCTTCGGCAATTCACCCATTTTTATTTGCTGGACTTCATTAATAATGTTCGTAATGTCTTTATTAAACTCTGTCAATTCATCATACAAAGTTTCCGCTGAATTTCTTGCTACCCTATCCTTAAATCCCATAATATCAAGAAAGACAACAAACCTATTCCGAGTTTGAACGTATTTATCCATTTTATTCTGTAGTTGTTGGAGTGACAGCATAACAATAAACCATAGTAGCCGAAGCGTCTCCGCCACCTGCATTGCCTCGCATTCCCAATTCTAAGTAATACTTTTCCACTTCACGGGCTACGTCCGAAGAATCAGCTGTACGATAAATCCACCATGAATTTTCTTTCACATGATGTTCTTTAAACAATCTGTTCCGGGCATCATTTGATATGCCAATGTAGAAATCAGAATAATAACTTCGTCCGCTTTTTTGCAGATGTTCATTTATGTCTTTGATTATTTGCTCGTAACTATTTGCCATATCCTATGCTTTTATATATAAGCTTTATCCTTAATCATCCTTTTGCAAACTTACAAATAAAACATCAAATTACCAATAAATCAATTGCAGATTTTCAATGAAATCAACTCTTTACAAGATTTGTTATGCCGGACGCAATGAAGCAACAAAAATGAGGCTGGCAGGAAATAAAAGCGGAATCTCTCCGCACGGAAACTTCATTTCAAGCCTTTACGCTTCAGGGCATCCGTCACTTCTTCCTCACGGATAGATAGTTGCGCCGCTATGTCCGCTACCGACATGTTATTTGTATAAAGCAAACAAATGGCTGAATCGAACGTTTGATTGATTTTCAGCATTTGTTTTCGTTCTTCTATCATTTTGTCCAGCAACATGATCTTCGTATCCCGTTCTTCTATCTCCGAAAGAAGTTCATCTTCCATATCCATGGCATGGCAAAAGTCCGGGTCTGCCGCAACTCGAAGCAAACGATTCAATAATAGCTGTTCGTCCGGACAAAAAAGGTCTTCTTCGAGTTCGAGCACATGTTCATTGCCTTTCATGCAATATTCCTGATTGAACACGCTCAATATGCGCTCTAACCGACTGTACGCATGTTCTCTCAGATAAGGACTTTGCACGATAATGCTATCGTAAGGTAAGTTTTCGATAAATTTATCCGATACACCATCCGATATCAGGTTGGTGCTATAGTCTAAAATATGACGCTGTACATAAACCACCGGATTGGTCAATTCCCCTAACTTATGGCATAGAATGTAAACATCCACTACGGGTAAGCCGAAGCGATTTTCTTCCCTTTCCAAAACATCCTCATTTAAGTATTGTGCGGCCAGGTATTGACGCAAATGGGTGGTTTTCGTAGCCCGCCATGTTTTCCGCAACTTTACTACAATTTGACTATCCATCCCATTTACCGTAACAAGCAAATCAATGCGGAACAGCAAGGGAATGCAGGCTTTATGCTTCCCTTCCCGCTTATGTTGCCGTATTTTCACCGAAAGCACTTCCTTTTGCAACAAAGCGGAAATAAACAGCTTCGCCACACATTCGTCTTCCATCATGTGGCTGAATATGCAATCGTAAAAAGGGTTGGCAATAAAGGTCTTCATTGTTTGCTTCATCATTTAAAGTACATCCATATCATAAGCGGCAGATTTCTTCCTTACAGTCAAGCCATGACGGACGAAGTGAAATATCCTGAAGGTATTTTGTTACAATTCACGAGGGTCAACAATCTCAACACCCGTTTCTGATCCGATAAAATCCTTTACGTTAAACGTCATAACAGAGACTCTGCCCAAACTTTTGTCTTGCATCATCAATCTGATAACCATATCGACCAAACTATAATGTTTGCCCCTTTTCAGTTCCGATTGAACAGCGTTTAAAGCATCCTCACGATATTTATCATCAGTTATCAATTTTACTTTTCCACGATTGTTCAGATAAGTGAATCTACTAATGCATACCAAATGCACGTATCAACGATAACGCTTTTCATTGGTCAACTTCTTCTTCGGTATGGCTTCCGTAACCTTCCCAAGGTGCAGCATTCCGTTTACCGTAAATAAATGTCCCCATGATTTTACCTGTATCATCATTTTTCCTGATGATATACAATTTGTTGCCTGCTTTCAAATCCAATGCTCCCAGCAAATCTTTCTTCAATATTTCATCGGGATTCTCACCTTGACTATAAGGATATTGAAAGTAAGCCACACTGTCTCCACACGGTTTTGCCTTGTGGTCGTCAAGCCAACCGTATAATTTCTCATAATTTCCTCCTATACCTAAATCGTAGGATAACCAATACGTTTTTCCCATATCACTGCTATCATTTTAGTCCACCTGCAAATTTACTAAAAAAACAGAAGAACAACGATTTCTAAAACATTATTTTTGACAACATGAATGCCAATGCCTAATGCAATGAAGCATTCCGGATACAGCTGCCGGGAAATAAAACAAGAATCCCTCCGCACGGGACTTCATTAGTCGTTCCGTGCGGAGGGATAAGAAGTTATTTTGTGTTTAATGGCTTATTGATTAACTACGCTGGCACCATTCAAATCATCTTCAGTCATATCGCGGACGCAACGAATATAGTTATAGCTACTTGAAGGCTGCACTGTGATAAATCCAGAGTTTTTTCCATTTCTTCTTGATTGGAATAAATAACCTTGACGTTTACCCTTACGACCTGAAAAATCTGTTGAAATTAAAAAATAAACAATAGAATTCTGAGGTCGGTCTTCGAGAGTCCGCCAATTATAAAAACCTAATAAATCAGCTTGAGTTGACATAACCATCATTTCCCTTAAGTTAGGAGTTCGCCAAACATTATCAGCATCACCGGGTTCCGAATACCGACTACAAGGGTCTTCTTCTCCAGCCCATATCTTGCTTCTCATATCGTCTGATATCATATTAGCTACCCCATCTTCTACCGCTCCATAATTATACTGTGCAACCACAAAGCCTTTAGGTAATCGGTTTGCATCGTTTACTTCGCCTGAAGCATCTGCTAAAGGCTCTTCATAATGATGCCCATAAGGTCCGCTTTGATATTCCACCCGATAAATACGTTCATCTAATCGGTTTTCAAAATCAAATATATAATTATTGTTCTTCTGTTTAAGGGTATAAGAAACCTCGCCTCTTGCTCTTCCATCTACTACAATTTCTCCAGGATACTTATCGATAGTTTTTTTACTTGGCAAATTGCGTACGCAACGCACCAAAGCATTATATGGATCACTAACAGTAGGGTCATAATCGCCAAAAGCACCGACTTCTGCTGCCCAAAGCAATTGCTTAATATTGCCAACCCTCGTATCACCTTCATTATCGATGTTATAACTACTTGTAAAATACAAAGATCCTTGTTCTTCGAAATATCTTGGATAGGAATAATCTCCAATGCTGGCACGGTCACCTAAAAATAATCTGGAAGCTTCGGACATAGCATCGGCTCCGATATTAATCCGCAAATATTGATCACAAGCAGGCAAATACCATCTTATCTCATTTTCATCTATTTTCCCATTTCCATTTAAATCACGGTTACGAGAGAGACAAGCATAATAAGGCGAACTCCTGTACCCTTCTTGCATAATATAGTTACTTTCCTCTTCATTTACGCCCCCCCAATTATTTGTAACTACTTTATCAATTCGGTGTCCGGTATAGTCAGATGAATTTGTATCAAAGTAACCGTTTTGCCCTATTTGTATAGAAGTATTCCAAAATAACTGATTGTCAGTATTATAATCAATCAAATATTTCATATTTTCTCTCCCATCAATAGAACTATATATATGAGAAGAATTTTGGAACTTTCCGAATCCTTCCATTGCATTGTTTTCACAATAGGTTTCTACTCCCATGGCATTCTGATCGTCTGCTATTTGGCTGTTATAATACGTTTGAATAGAACGTTGGATAAATGCGGTACGAGCCGTTGAATAAGTACTATTTTCATCTTTACTTATTTGAATATTACTAGCAATCAACATTGTGCGGTCATTTTGCCGTGTATATTCATCCCAGCCGACAACTCTTGTTTCACTTATCGGATCAATCTGATAATAATTCTCATCTACAAAAGCGGTAAAACGTGCTATATAATGCCATTCACCTTGCACCCAAGCATGCTGCAAATCAATATGCATATCATTTGCAGCAGAAAGAATATTATATTCCGAATCATTTTCATAAATCATTTTGGTAAGTCTTCCCAATGATACACAAAGCTCATAAGGGTTAATGAGGTATTTATTTGTTTGATAATATTCTGAATATGCGCTCTTACTTTTACATTGATCTCCCGGATAATGAGCTATCACATTTTCTTCGGATTGAGATAAAAAATAAATCCATTTATAATCCATCCCCTTAGTAGCATTTTCTTCCGTTTCGCTATCAATATAAGACTGATAAGGCAATATATATTCTGTATCAGGCGCAAAAGGTGTGCTCGACTTTAAAATAAAAGAATAAGCAACCGCTTCATCTACATCGCTATAATTGCTAACGGGCAAATTATTGGCTATATCTGTTAAATCGTAATACACATACGCTTGTTCATAATGACAATCAAGGTCAAAAACTTGTGAAGCTTGTTCACTGCCGATAATACTACCTTCTGCACCAGGTTGTCCACCATCAGAATCTTCAACTGTCGCCTCTGTAACAATTTCATCTACACCCAATATCTTTACAGTATATGTATAACGGTAATTGCGTTGCACACTAAAATTATTCCAGTTTCCACTACTGAAATTTCCCAAATGAATCGTATATGCTACTTCTCCTTGATAAACAAGCTTACCACTTGCATCTGTCTCTGAGTATTGTCCGGTAATGACAATATAGCTACTCTTCGGAGGAGCAACGGTCCATGCTTTTTCTTCTCCTTCCACAGGTTGAACTTCAGGATTCCATTTGTCACGATCGTGGTAGCTTAGTGCTCCATTCCCTTCTTTTTGTATATTTTCAGGCAAATAGAAAGTAAACGTGGATACATCACTCACTGCAGCAGGCACATTCTCTGAATTAGTAATATAATACGCACGTGTATCTGTATTTATATCCAACAAACTTTCAGGTATATCTATTACACCACTTTGCTGAGCCACATTGTGTACAGTATAATCCCTTGGACTAAAAGTACACGTGTGTCTTTCATCATTCGTACTCGTATTATGTATATTAAATCTGATACGAGCCATCGGTCTTTTAACGTGTATTTCTCCATTTGCTATACCTTCCCCATTGCCACTCTCAGAAACAGTTATTTTACCAAGTCCAAATAAAGGAACAATGCCATTGCTAAGAAGAGGCAATGATTGATTGTCGGCTAAGTTTTGATTAATACGATATAAATGTTGTCGGAAAGCATTTTCATTCGTTATTGTTTTTAACTTTTCCACGCAATTCTGCCAATAAGCAGCTGTTGGGTTAGCTACTGCATAAATCATTTTTTCACCAGTAGTCATCGTTATCGAAGAATTAATCCGGTATTTGCGTTCACGATTATTGGTTGATGATATTTCTGACAAATTTAAATTCAACACGTCAAAAGCCCCTTCACTTTCTCCACTGCTATTGAATATGAACAATGTAACTTCTTCCACCTCAGAATAAGAATCAGCCCGTGTTAGTGAAATTTCTTTATCAACTAATTTAGAGGTAGTAAGCATTAAGTCATTTACACGTACAGATTTACCCAATTCCTGGCTTTTATTATACAATTCATCCGTACATGCAACCAACAAGATTACAAGCAATGCCGTACTCCACTTTATTATTGCAGTATATATATTCTTTCTCATAGCCATTAACTTCTTAATTAAATATAATATCATCCATCGTTGCATCGTCCCATGGGTCAGCAATTAATATTAAATCATTTATCATCAATTTATTAACATTAACTGTACAATTAATAACTACCATTTTATTACGTCCTATATCGGTAGTTCCAGAAGATGAGTCGGTCTTCTTAAGAAAAACCTGATAATTAGAAGTCGCCGCTATATTACTTTTTAAAGAAATACTATACCGATAGTTATTATTTGCGTTAGGAAGAGCTACCGGATAAAAATAAGCTATAAGTATTTGTTCTGTTCCATCCGCTTTAACAACAAAAGCTTTATCTTCAGGAAAAGGGAATGCATGAGAATTCCTTACAGTTTCATAAGGTAAATGTAATGGCTGATGCGCATAATAATATACTTTATTGACATAGAAACGCCCAAAATTTACAGAACTTATTTCTAAATCTTCGTTCATTACATTCTGTACATTTACCACGAGTTTAGAAACACAACGAACCAAAGGTATCTCTATATTTATTGATGTCACACCACTCAAATCAAACGGATTTTCTTCATCTTGATAGAGTGTACAATTATAATCGTGATGTTCACCATCACTTGTTCCCTCTCCCTCTCCCGAAAATATATCATGACATCCTTTTACTCCCGTCATAGGCAATCCGTATTGTGCAATTTCCGCAGCTGTTTTAGGAAAAGCCGGAGTCGCATCATCCCATGCACGATTAAAGATTTCTTTTAAACCATTTGTTGAGTAGTTAAAAAAGTTATCCTCCAGCAAGCTCGCCGTGTCAAAACTTCTGCCCATACTCTTTTCGTTGGCTATTGCCAAGAAACGGACTTTGGTGCGAGGGAGTTGCATTGTTATGGTTTGCTCTTCTGTTTTGCCATCTGTGCCACCTAAACCTTCTTGATACCAATTTTCTAAAATCTTCCAATTTTCATCCAATACGATGATGCGTAAAGCCTTGATACCTTCGTCAGCATCCATATTGCTATCCGTCCCGCCATTAGCCCGAGTAGATACATGTATGTTGACTGTCGCCAATTCTGTGTCGGATGTTTCAGACGATAAATCGGAAACATCATTCGAACAAGCTGGCAACATCATCCATACTCCTATTAATAATATGTATAAACAGTTTCTCATGTCTTCTCTTAATTGGATGAAACAGGGTCTCCCCATACTACATCTTCTGTGTCAATCTCTTCCCAATTTACAACGTATACTTTTATAGTTGCATTTATATTATCTTCCGGCACAACTGTCCCAATACCCGAAATACTTGTCACATTCAGTTGATAGATATTGTTCCGCACAATGGCATATTCCATCGGACTGATTACATCCGGATTGTTGTCATCGGCATGACGTATCCAGTAAGTGTAATAACAAATACCGTTCTCATATTTATAGACGCCATATTTTTTGCAATTATTGTCTGTCAGGGTAATGCCATCAATTTTTATATCATCCAAAGAAGGATAAAATTGGTTAGCATACCAGTAGAAAGTAGTGCCTTCTGTAAAGCTATTGGGTGTGTATTGTGCCCTAAACACTATTCCTGTACAATATTGGGCACGACTCTCAGATACGACTTCTGCCGACACTACATTCTCTTGGGTATAATCCAAAAATCCATAAGTTACTCCATTTTGTTTTGAAAAAATCTCCGTACTTGGTTCTCTCCAATTTATACCTCCCCAATTAGTATAAGTCGGGAAATAAATTTCATTATATTCATGTTCAATGTTATCGGTAGGCGGATTCAATGTTTTTGGGTCTACTACATAGTTGGAAGCAATTTCTGTACTACTCCCTTTTTCATCCCCTAAATAAACGACATCTGATGTCGGAGAGATGTTAATATCTTGTGTTACACGTTTAAATACATAAGACTGGCTATTGTATTTATTTACCAATGTTGCCCCTATGATTTTAACCTTATCATTGGGCGCGTTTTTTGGTGTAAAATAAGGTTGAGCTTCGGGATAGGCTAGATGATAATCAACTCGTGCCACTGTCCGTTCTACATTTACGGTAACTTTAGAAGGATTATTTTTCGAATTGTTTGCTTCTATAGTTATCTTACTGACATCCGGACCAGCTGATGACATCAAAAAGTGATGCACTCCTCCTGTTTCAGGCATGGCATGATATTTTATTTCGCGCAGCTCGTCCAAAGTGTTTCTTTCCAATACGATAGACATGTTCCTGCCATAATTGGCCACCACCAGCACATCGTAAGTTTGACCTATTTGTAAATTTGTTTCAGCACTCACTTCTTTTGTTACAGAATAAATGGCATCATAGTTGCTTTCACTATTTTTTCCATAATATTGCAATTCGTCTTCATCAAAAAACAAGCATTTCACGTCTATATTTTCCGCATTGGAAGAGTTTATCCCGTCATCCCCTTGAAAGAAAAACACATTCAAGTCATGCACCGTGCTCTCCTCAACTGTACCTGCTTGCGGACCATCACCGCCTTCTCCTGGCGTAGGCACACGCGAAGCATTGCTGCCGCCCGTATTCACTACCACACTTACATACACGCCGCTGCCTGCTTCCTCTTCTTCTGCGGGAGAAGCGGGAAGCGTGTCGTCCTTGCAGGCAGTGACGAGCAGTGCCAGCAGGAAGGGGAGGAGGAGGTATGTCAGAGCGTTTCGTTTCATGGTTTTGCTTAGTCTAATGATACATTCTGGATGCGCTTGCTCCAGCCAAGGATGCCGATGGATACTTCGGCGTATTGCCACTCGCCACCTTGCAGGAAGAAGGTGAGGCGGAAGTCATAGCCGCGGTCGAGGAACTCTTGGAGGGAGTAACGCTGCGTTTCATCGTAGTTGCGAAGCTGACCCAAGAGGTTGCACAGGTCGGCTTCTATCACTGTATGGTCTGTGTCGCGGTGGCGGATGAGGAGGCGTGCACGGTCTTCTTCGGCGCCATCGGCATAGAGGCGTGAGGTCATGAAGTCGGCATGCGCCGTGCGTCCGGCGTCCGACCTTGCTGCCGAAGCATCGGTGTCCGAGGTGTTCCAAGTGGCGTAGGGCGTATAGATAGCCATGCGTGCTTGGGCAGATGCTTCCAGGTCGTGCGTTGCCGGGCTGTATGCCATGGTCAGGTCGCGGTGGTAAATGAAGAAATCATAGTCGGCAACGTCCATGGTTTCGGGACGGTCTATCTCACGCAAGGATACGGATATCGACTTGGTGTCGCGCACCAGCGAAAGTGTATCGTAAGCATAGCCTTCGGCAGGGACGTAAAGAGGCGTTGCGCTGACGGCGTGCCAAAGCGTGTCCAGCGGCAAGTTGCCATGGGGCACCGTGGCGAAGCCGTTGCCCAGGTCTTGATGTGCCAGCGATACACTGAAGTCGTCTATCCCGTCTCCGGCATAGGGTGCCGACCAGGTGAAGTTTGCTCCGGGTCCGGCTTGCAGCTCGTCGAAAGAACGCTGCTGGGCTACGGCAAGGAACTGGTAGTTTCCTTGGGGCAAATCGAGGTACAGGCAGGGCTGCGTGCGGCGGAGATTTGGCTCGATATAGGAAGTGACAAAGCGTCCTTCTTCATCGTAAACAAATACGCCTACGCTACCCACGTGGCCGATCATGTCGGCACGCTGCAGGTTGTAGTCGTACTTGAAGCTAAGGCATACGCCGTGTTCGCATCCGCTGCGGTCGTCGTACATCCAGTCGGT
>ULVE01082990.1_pt1 | contig 10063 bp, 6 predicted proteins | sample 1959161 | NCBI WGS metagenome assembly ULVE01 (sample SAMEA4835778, study PRJEB28245) | human gut metagenome | biome: gut microbiome; material: fecal sample | place: Denmark | collected 2008
ATCAAGACCATTAAGCGCAAGATCACCGACTTGCAGAAAATGACCATTGAGGAGCAGAAAAAGGCGGTGCGCTCCGGCTACGATATGGATATTATCCCCTCCGACCTCGCCACCTACGGCACGGAGGCGAAAAAGCTCTTGCAGGAGCTGCAAAGCCGCAACGAGCGTATGTTCCTTTTGACCTTCCTTGTGGTGAACGTGGCGGACAACAGGCAGCGTCTCGGCAACAACGTCTTTCAGGCGGGCTCCATCGCCCAGAAGTACAACTGCCAGCTCACGCGGCTGGACTTTCAGCAGGAGGAGGGCTTCATGTCCGCGCTGCCGCTGGGGTATAACCAGATCGAGATCCAGCGGGGGCTGACCACCTCCAGCGTGGCGATTTTTGTGCCGTTTACCACCCAGGAGCTGTTTCAGGACGGCAAGGAAGCCCTGTACTGCGGGCTGAACGCCCTTTCCAATAACCTCATCATGGTGGACAGAAAGCTGCTGAAAAACCCCAACGGGCTGATCTTGGGCACGCCCGGAAGCGGCAAGTCCTTCTCCGCCAAGCGTGAGATCGCCAACGTGTTCCTCGTCACAAACGACGATATCATCATCTGTGACCCGGAGGCGGAGTACGGGCCGCTGGTGGAGCACCTGCATGGGCAGGTGGTGAAGATCTCGCCCACCTCCACCGACTACCTGAACCCCATGGATTTGAACCTGAATTACAGCGACGACGAAAACCCGCTGAGCCTGAAATCCGACTTCATCCTCTCCCTGTGCGAGCTGATCGTGGGCGGCAAGGACGGCCTCATGCCGGTGGAAAAGACCATCATCGACCGCTGTGTGCGCTCTGTTTACCGGGAGTACCTGAGCGACCCACGCCCGGAGAAGATGCCTATTTTGGAGGACTTGTACAACGAGCTTCGCAGGCAGGACGAAAAGGAAGCGCAGTATATCGCCACGGCGCTGGAAATCTACGTCACCGGCTCACTCAACGTGTTCAACCACCGCAGCAACGTGAATATCGAAAACCGCGTGGTCAGCTTCGATATCAAGGAGCTGGGCAAGCAGCTCAAAAAGATCGGGATGCTGGTGGTGCAGGACGCGGTGTGGAACCGCGTCACGATCAACCGTGAGCAGCGCAAGTCCACCCGCTACTATATCGACGAAATGCACCTTCTTTTGAAGGAGGAGCAGACCGCCGCGTATACGGTGGAGATATGGAAGCGCTTTCGCAAGTGGGGCGGCGTTCCCACGGGCATCACCCAGAATGTCAAAGACCTGCTCTCCAGCCGTGAGGTGGAGAACATCTTTGAAAACTCCGACTATGTGTATATGCTCAACCAGGCTTCCGGCGACCGGCAGATTCTGGCGAAGCAGCTCAACATCTCGCCCCATCAGCTCTCGTATGTGACCCAATCCGCCGAGGGCGAGGGGCTTTTGTTCTACGGCAGCGTGATCCTGCCCTTCGTAGACCGCTTTCCCAAGGATACGGAGCTGTACAAAATCATCACGACCAAGCTCTCGGAGCAGGTGCAGTCAGAATAGAGACGAGAAAGGATGTGCGAATATGAATAACAATCTGATGATCTTTGAAAACCCGGAGTTCGGAGCTGTACGCAGCATCCTAATCGACGGCGACCCGTGGTTTGTCGGTAAAGACGTTGCGATGGCGTTGGGCTATGGCAAGGGGAAGTCTCTGAATAATGCTGTTTCCAAGCACGTTGACGATGAGGACAAAGGGGTCACTGAAATGATGACCCCCGGCGGAAAGCAGAATGTTATTATCATCAACGAATCCGGCCTTTACGCTCTTGTCCTCTCCAGCAAGCTGGAGCGCGCAAAGAAGTTCAAGCGCTGGGTGACGGCCGAGGTGCTGCCCTCCATCCGCAAGCACGGCGCGTATATGACGGATGCGCTTCTTAGCCGGATGGATGAGCACCCCGAGCTGATCTCGGAGTATATCGGCAAGCTCCGTGCGGAAAACGCAAAGGCGAACGCCGCGCGGGAGGCGCTGAAAAAGGCGGAGGCCGAGAACGCGCGGCTGGCTCCGAAGGCCAGCTACTACGATTCCTTTGTGGGAGTCGAGAGCGTGACCTGTCTCCGCTATACCGCCAAGGAGCTGGGCGTTCCGCAGAAGAAATTTATCGGCTACCTGCTGGAAAAGGGGTATGTGTTCAGAGACCGTCACCGCAGCGACCGTGTATTTGTCAGAGCCGGCAAGCGCAACGACCCGCTGTTTGTGACCAGAGATTTTTACCTTCCCAACGGCACAAAAAGCGAATACACCCTCGTCACGCCTGCCGGAAAGGCGCATTTTCTGAAAATCGCGGAGAAAATCCGCGTCTGGGAGCCCCGTGAGGTTGTAGAGGGCAAAGACGCCAGCGAACAGGCCGTCTTTGCCGCGTGCGTATGACGATCCAATCCCCACAGAATCGAGGTGATGAATATGGCAAAACGCTCGCCAAGGCTGATTTTCACCGAGGAAGAACGCGCCCTGCCGGAGCTGGAACGAGCTGTCCGCAAGGCGGACAGGGCGGCGGTTAAGCTGGAAAAGGCCGAAGCGAAAATTCCCAAGAAAACCGTTAAGGTCAAAAAGCGCGTTGTGGACAGTGAGAGCGGCAAGGTCACGACGCGCCTTTTCTTTGAGGAGGCGGACAAAAAGCGTCCGCCCTCCAAGCTGGCGCACGCCGCAAGGAAAGCGCCGCTGGATACCGTCCGCAGCGCAGTCCACCGCAAGCTCCGGGAGGAGGGCGATGACAACCCCGGCACGGAGGCGGCGAACACCCTGACAGAGACGGCGGAGCGCACCTGGCGCATTGCGGAATCGGCGCACCGCTCCCATGCGGAAAAGCCCTACCGCAAAGCGGACAAGGCGGAAGCCGCCGCAGACAAAGCCAATCTCAAGGCGCTGAACAAACAGTACGAGCAGGAATACGGCAGGGCTTCCAATCCCTATTCCCGTTGGCAGCAGAAGCAGGCCATTAAAAAGGAATACGCCGCCGCAAAAGCGGGGAACGGCGCGAGGAATACCGTCAAAGCGTCCGAGACCACCGCGAAGGCGGCAAAGCGCGCCGCCGAGGGAAGCAAAAAGGCCGGCAGCTTTTTTGTCCGGCACAAGAAGGGCTTCCTCATCGCGGGCGGTATCGCCGCCGCGATACTGCTGCTCATGACCTGCATTTCCTCCTGCTCCACGCTGTTTCAGGGAGGGGCGTCAGGCATTGCATCCTCCACCTATCCGCTGGAGGATGCGGATATGCTGGCGGCGGAAGCCGCCTACTGCGCCATGGAGGACGAGCTGCGGGAATACCTGAACAGCTATGAAAGCACCCACGATTACGACGAGTACCACTTCGACCTGGACGAGATTGAGCACGACCCCTATGTGCTCATTTCCATGATTACCGCCCTCAAGGGCGGAGAATGGACGATTGACGAAATAGGCGGGGTTCTGGAGACGCTGTTTGAAAAGCAGTATATCTTAACGGAAAGCGTCGCCACGGAAACCAGATACCGCACCGAAACGCATATCGGCTATTACACCGACGAAAACGGCAATCTGCAAAGCTACGAGTACGAGGCGGAGGTTCCCTACACCTACTATATCTGCCATGTGGAGCTGGAAAACTTCAACCTCTCCCATGTGCCGGTGCATATCATGTCCCACGATCAGCTCTCCATGTACGCCGTGTATATGAGCGTGCTGGGCAACCGCCCCGACCTGTTCCCCGGCTCCCCGTATGTGAACCGGTACTACCACACCCAGTATGAGAAGTACGAGATACCCCCGGAGGCGCTGGCGGATGAACAGTTCGCCGCAATTATAAAGGAAGCGGAAAAGTATCTGGGCTACCCCTATATCTGGGGCGGCAGCTCGCCCGCCACTTCCTTCGACTGCTCCGGCTTCGTTTCGTATGTCTACAACAACTGCGGCCAGCATTGGAGCTTCGGCAGGCTGGGCGCGGAGGGGCTGCGGGGCATGTGCGCCTATGTTTCCCCGGAGAGCGCCCGTCCGGGCGACCTTATTTTCTTTGAAAAGACCTACGACACCGCAGGCGCGTCCCATGTAGGCATCTATGTGGGCAATAACAGGATGCTCCACTGCGGCGACCCCATTCACTACGCTTCCATCGACACGAGCTACTGGCGAAGCCATTTTCTCCAGTTTGGCAGATTACCTTAGCAACAACCATATCAACGCAAAAAAGGAGGATGTTATGAACCCGCGACTTGAAAAGCTGCGTCAGGAGCGCGAGAAGCTGGCGGAAAAGCTCACATCGCTGACCGCACGGCTCAAAGCCCTGGACGAGCAGATTCTGAAGCTGGAAAACACGGATATTGTGGGCATCGTCCGCGAGAACGGGCTGACCATCGAGCAGCTCGCGGCACTGATGGCGATGCTGGAAAAGCGTCCCACGGCGGCGCTGCCCGATGAATACAGAAAAACGGAGGAATTTGTGGATGAAGAATAAATGGAGATTTTTTGCCGTGACGCTGGCCGTCGTGCTCTGCATGACGGTCTTTTCCGTTACGGCCTATGCAGGCGGCGGCGATATGGTCGATTCGACAATGGGCGACCCGACCATGGAAACCCCAACTGCAACTACACAGCCGGAGAATACGAATACCGGTGAGCAGACCCCAAACGGACAGACCCTGACCGTGTTTGTGACCGAAAATGCGGACGGAAGCCATACCGTGACCATCGGGGATCGGAGCTGGACGCTTCCCGCCAAACGGGAGCAGTCCGGAAAGGTGGTCAACGTCCGCACCTATTTGAACCTGCGCACCGGCCCCGGCACGGACTACACTGTGATTGGGCATCTGCTCAACGGCGCGGAGGTGAAGGTGCTGGAGGAAAGCAACGGCTGGTACAAGGTGGTCGTGCCGGAGCAGACAGGCTACGTCTGCGGCAAATACCTTGACGTCATGAACGCGCCGACAGAAAACAGCGGAAACGATACGGATATGGCGGGACTTCTGGAGATACTGCTGCAATATTACGCCGCTGCCGGAGGTTCCGCGCCCCTGACCCCGGACGGCAACCTGACGCTTATGGACGACATCGGCTCCGCTTTCGGCGCAGGCAAGCAGTTCATCACCGTGACGACCAAGGGCGGCAACACCTTTTATCTCATCATCGACCGGGACGATAAAGGCAATGAGAACGTCCATTTCCTGAATCTTGTGGACGAGGCCGACCTGCTGGCGCTGACCAAGGACGGCGAGAGCATCGTCCCCGCCTGCGCCTGCACGGACAAATGCGCCGTGGGCAAAATCAACACGGGCTGCAAGGTGTGCAGAACCAATATGAGCGAGTGCGCGGGCAAGGAAGTGACGGAACCCACGCCACAGCCCGCCGAGCCTGCGGAGACCGCGCCCGAAAAGAGTACCAACGGCGCGGGGCTCATAGTGGTCGTCCTCCTGCTTCTGCTGGGCGGCGGCGGTGCGCTGTACTGGTTCAAGCTCCGCAAGCCCAAGGCCGACACCCGTGGGGCGGACGATCTGGACGATTACGACTACGGCGAGGACGAGGAAGAAGAGGATTACGAGTTTGAAGATGAAAACACTGCTGACAGTGAGGAGGACAAAAACCAATGATGAATACGACCTGTTACCGGCTTGTTGTGTGTGAAAAGCCCTCCGTGGCAAGGAGCATCGCCGCCGTCCTGGGCGCAGGCAAACGCGAGGACGGCTTTCTTTCGGGCGGCGGCTATCTCGTTTCCTGGTGCTTCGGACACCTTGCGGAGCTTTCGGATGCGGACGCCTACGACGAAAAGTACGGCAAATGGCGAAGGGAGGACTTGCCCATCCTGCCGAAAAGCTGGCAGTATACCGTAGCGCGGGACAAGCAGAAGCAGATGAACACCCTCCGCGCCCTCATGCACCGGGACGATGTGTATGAAGTGGTCAACGCCTGCGACGCCGGGCGCGAGGGCGAGCTGATCTTCCGCACGGCGTATAATCTCAACAACTGCCGCAAGCGCGTGAAGCGGCTCTGGATCTCCTCCATGGAGGATGCGGCGATCCTTCAGGGCTTTGACAATCTCCGCGACGGCGCGGAGTACGACAACCTCTACGCCTCCGCCCTCTGCCGCAGCAAGGCGGACTGGCTGGTGGGCATCAACGCCACCCGCCTGTTTTCCGTGATGTACCACCGCACACTGAACGTGGGGCGCGTGGTATCGCCCACGCTTGCGCTGCTGGTGCAGCGGGAAGCGGAGATCAACGCCTTTCAGCCGGAGACCTTCTACACCGTCCATCTGGACTTTAACGGCTTCTCCGCCGCAGGCGGGCGCATGAAGGAGCAGGCAGAGGCGGAGCGGCTTGCCGGGGACTGCAACAGCAAAGCCGCCGCTGTTACCTCCGTCGTGCAGACAAAAAAGACGGAGAAAGCCCCGGCGCTCTACGACCTGACCACCCTCCAGCGGGATGCGAACCGCTTGCTTGGGTACACGGCGCAGCAGACGCTGGATTATCTGCAAAGCCTGTATGAAAAGAAGCTCTGCACCTACCCCCGCACCGACAGCCGCTACCTCACCGACGATATGGAGGGCGGCGTAAACGCGCTGGCGCTGTGCTGTGCGGGCATCTGCGGCACGGAGCCGCCCGCAGCCGTCTGTTCGGGGCAGGTGTGCAGCAGCAAAAAGGTCAGCGACCACCACGCCGTCGTTCCCACGATGGCGGCGGGCGAAACGGATTTGGAAACCTTGCTCGCAGGCGAACGGGAGCTGCTGCGCCTTGTTTCCCGTCAGGTGCTTATGGCGGTCAGCGCGCCCTTCGTCTATCTGGAGACCGAGGCAAGGCTGGACTGCGGCGGAAATGCCTTTGCCGCCAAAGGGAAAACAATCCTTCATATGGGTTGGAGGGCATACACGGAAAAGGGCAAACAGGACAAGCCCCTCCCGGAGCTTTCCGAGGGACAGTCGCTTTCCGTTTCCTCCTGCGAGGTCAAGGAGGGTAAGACGACCCCGCCGAAGCACTTCACGGAAGATACCCTCCTCTCTGCCATGGAGACGGCGGGAAAAGAGGATATGCCCGAAGATGCCGAGAGAAAGGGATTGGGAACTCCCGCGACAAGGGCGGCGGTCATTGAAAAGCTGGTGACCACGGGCTTTGCGGAGCGCAGAAAGGCGAAAAAATCTGTACGCCTCGTTCCCACCGAAGTGGGCGTTTCCCTTATTACCGTGCTGCCCGAACAGCTCCAGTCCCCGCTGCTCACCGCCGAATGGGAGCACCGCCTCAAGGAGATCGAGTGCGGCGAGCTGGGCGCGGACGAGTTCCTCGCCGGCATCCGCGATATGGTCGCAGCGCTGGTTCGGGACGCTGCGCCTGTGGACGGCGCGGAGGTGCTGTTCCCCTCCGGCAGACCCGTTGTGGGCAAATGCCCCCGCTGCGGCGCAGAGGTCACGGAGAGCAAAAACGGCTATTTCTGCGAGAGACGGAGCTGCAAGTTCGGGCTGTGGCGGGACAACCGCTTCCTTGCCGCCAAGAAGATCAGCCTGACAAAGAAGATGGCTTCCTCGCTCCTGACGCAGGGACGCGCCTACGCCAGCGGCGTCTACTCCGAGAAAACCGGCAAGACCTACGACGCATTCATCGTACTGGAGGACGACGGCGCGCGTTCCTCCTATAAGCTGGACTTCACCAAGTGACCCTCACAGGCTCCCGCACGGGCGTTTCGTTCCTCTGCGGGAGCCGCTGTTTTTACCATGATCCAAAGGAGGTATGCACCCAATGGCTGAAAAACAGACCAACAAGGAACGGCTCAAGGACATCACCGACAGCATCGAGACGGGCATAAAGGAGCTGTTTGAGAGCGACAAATACAGGCAGTACCTTGCCACCATGAGCCGCTTTCACAAGTACAGCGTCAACAACACCATGCTCATCTATATGCAGCGCCCCGACGCCACCCATGTGGCGGGCTTCAACAAATGGCGCGATCAGTTCGGAAGAAGCGTCAAGAAGGGCGAAAAGGGCATTAAGATCATCGCCCCCACGCCCTTCAAGAAGAAAATCGAGCAGCAGAAATTAGACCCTGACACCAAGCTCCCCCTGCGGGACGAGAACGGCGATATTATCACGGAGGAAAAGACGGTGCAGATCCCCATGTACAAGCCCGTGGTGGTATTCGACGTGCAGCAGACCGCAGGCAAGCCCCTGCCGAAGCTGGCGGCGAACCTTACGGGGGACGTGCAGAATTACGGGGTGTTCATGGAAGCTCTGCGCCGCAGCGCGCCCGTCCCCATCTTCTTTGAGAAGCTGGCGGAGAATATGGACGGTTACTTCTCCGTGGACAAACAGCGCATCGCTGTCCGCGAAGGCATGAGCGAGGTACAGACGGTCTGCGCCGCCGTCCATGAGATCGCCCACTCCAAGCTCCACAATAAGGACGAAATCGGGGAAAAATATCAGGAGGTTGAGCTATTCGGCAAGCCTGCGCTGTTCTCCAACGGGCGCATCGACCGGGATAAGCTGCCGGAGGGCTTGTATGCGTATGACCTGCGCGGCTCGGATGATGATCCCGGTATGCCGATAACGCTTGAAAGCCATGTCACCGTCAATCACGCCGCCTCTGTCATCACAGCAGCGCCCATTGAGCTACCGGAGCAGGGCTTTTTGTATCTGGGCGAGGACGGGCTGAACTTCACGGGCGGCGAGCAGACCGTGAAGGAGTTTTGGCACGCACAGTACCCGGAAAAGGCAAAGCTCTCCCGCACCGCCGAGGAGATTCAGGCGGAGAGCATCTCCTTCGCCGTCTGCGCCTATTACGGCATTGAGACAGGCGAAAACAGCTTCGGGTATCTGGCGACCTGGGCCAAGGACAGGGAGCTGACCGAGCTTCGCGCATCGCTGGAGACCATCAACAGAACATCTTCTTCCCTGATTACGGATATCGACCGGCATTATGCGGAAATCTGCAAGGAGCGCGGGCTGGACAAGGAGACGGAGAGCCTTGCCGCCCAGCCTGTGCAGGAGATCGCCGTGCAGGAGCCGGAGCCGGTCACAGCGCCGGACAATGGCTGCGTCCCCGACCCCGCGATTTCTGTTGAGAGCATGAACGCCTACGGCTACACCGATTCCAATATGCTGCCGCTGACAAAGGAGCGTGCGCTGGAGCTCATGGAACGGGATGTAAGCGTGTATATGCTTCACACCGACAACACCGAGGCCATGGCCTTCGATGCAGAGGAAGTCCGCAGCTTTGACGGCATCTTCGGCGTGGAAGCCTCTGAATGGGAGACGGTCAAAGACCGCCTTACACCGCCGGACTATGAAAAGGCGTTCCTCGACAACCCCGCCGACAGCTTTGCCATCTATCAGCTTCGGGATAATGATAATACGGCGCAGCTCCGCTTTATGAACGCCGAGTATCTGGCGCAGAAGGGGCTTTCCATTGAAAAGGAAAATTACGCCGCCGTCTACGCGGGCAGCCTCGACCGCAGGGGCGATACGCAGGACAGGTTGGACGAGCTGTATGAGACCTTCAACCTCCGCCGCCCGGAGGATTTTCGCGGCCACAGCCTGTCCGTCAGCGACATCGTGGCGCTGAAGCAGAACGGCGTGGTATCCTGTCATTACGTTGATTCCCGGGGCTTCAAGGCGCTGCCCGACTTCCTCAAGCCGGAAAACTATCTCAAAAACGCGGAGATGGCCATGGAGGACGACTACGGCATGATCGACGGCATTATCAACAACGGGCCGAAGCAGACCGTGGCAGAGCTGGAGGAACAGGCAAAGTCCGGCAAGCCCGTCTCCCTCATGGAGCTGGCGCAAGCGGCGCGCCGGGAACAGGCGCAGGCGTCACGGCAGGAGAAGAAGCCCTCCGTGCTGGCAAAGCTCTGTCCTCCCGTTAACGAGCCGAAAAAGACAGCGCGTTCAAAGCGCGCGGAAAGAGAGCTGCTATGATGAATTTTACCAACGATGAAATGAACCTCATGTGCATCTACCAGAGCGACAGCCGCAGCGGGCTGATTGCCGCCCTCACCGAAATGCGCGGATACCTGGACGAGGACGAAGCCCAGCTGCGGGAGCTGACCGACAGCGCCCTGCAAAAGCTGGGCGAAATCACCGA
>ULVE01008813.1_pt1 | contig 10057 bp, 6 predicted proteins | sample 1959161 | NCBI WGS metagenome assembly ULVE01 (sample SAMEA4835778, study PRJEB28245) | human gut metagenome | biome: gut microbiome; material: fecal sample | place: Denmark | collected 2008
AAATCCTTTTTTTTGTCTATCTTTGATCCAAATATTGAAAAAAGGTATACTATAAATAGTGTAATATACAGAGACCATGGAAAAAAACACGAAAAAAGGCGTTAGTCGCCGTGAGTTTTTAGGCCTTTCCGCTTTAGGTTTGGCGAGTTTGACAATCCTCCCTAGCTGGTCTATCGATGGCGTTAAGATCGCCCCGAGTGATCGAGTAGTTTTGGGCTTTATCGGTTTGGGACAGCAAGCCTTGTCTGATTTCAAGGGATTCGCTGCTTGTCCGGGTGTACAAGTTGCCGCATGTTGTGATGTCGATACGATGAAAACAGAGCGTTTCCGTAGACGTGTCGCTGAGTGGCAAGCCGCTAAGGGCATGAACCAACGTTGCGATAAATATGAGTTCTATGAGGATTTGTTGGAGCGTAAAGATATCGATGCTATCGAGGTCGCTACTCCTGACCACTGGCATGCGTTAGCAACAATCCATGCTTGTCAATCCGGTAAGGATGTTTATTGCCAGAAGCCTTTGGCATATACGATTTCTGAGGGTTTGGCTATGGTAAGAGCCGTTCGTGAGAATAAACGAGTACTGCAGGTAGGTAGCCAGCAACGTTCTAGCAAGGAGTTCCAGGCTGCTATCGATATGGTACAAAAAGGTGCGATCGGTCATATCGAGAAGATTTATGCCCGTGTAGGTGAGCCGCCTAAACCATTGGATTTGCCAGAGATGCCTGTTCCGGCAAATTTGAACTTCAATCAATGGATGGGTCCGTTGAATGATCCGAAAGTTCATTATCATCCCGATTTGTGTCCTCCTATCTCTTTGGAGCCAGAGGAGAATGAGAAATTGTGGGGCGCATGGCGTTGGTACCAGGAGACTGGTAACGGTTATACCGCAGACTGGGGTGCTCACATGTTTGATATCGCTCAGGCAGCTATCGGTATGGATGGTTCTGGCCCAGTTGAGTTCACACCGAAGGGATACAACGGCACACAATATTCAACAATGCGTTATGCGAATGGCATCTTGATGTCAGAGCAACCTTATTTGGAGGATAATCCAAATGCTCAAGGTATCAAGTTCATTGGTGATAACGGTTGGATCGAGGTCGCTCGTGGTTATATCAACTGCTCAGATCAATCAAAGATCCCGGCTGACTTGAAAGATTTGATCGAGAAACGTCCGAGAATGATGACTGAGGAGGAGCGCAAGAAAATGTATGAGGCTTACATGAAACGTCTGAAAGAGAGCAAGAAGAATGGTGGCGATAATGGCAACTATGAGACGAGCGCTCCGCATATGCAGGACTTCATCGATAGCGTTCGTTCACGTTTGGATCCGATCGCTCCGGTAGAGGTTGGTTGCAGCACGAATACGCTTTGCTGCTTGCAGAATATCGCTCGTGAGTTGGGCCGTCCGGTTAAATGGAATCCGGCTACATTGAGCTTTGATGGTGACAAGGAGGCTGAGAACCATCGTCTGTACTGGTATCAATATCGTAATCCGTATTCATTGCCTTATTTCTGCAAAGGATAATTAGTTAACTATTATAGGGCCTTATCCAAGTCTTTGGATAAGGCCTTTTTTATACCATGATATTATGAGTAACCGAAGAGATTTTTTGAAAAACCTGTCGATGTTGACGGCAGGTGGCCTGTTTTTAGGCAATACGAGCTGTACGAACGCTCCAAAGGCGAACGCTGTAGATGAGGCATCTGCCGCGAAGCCAAGTAAACGATTGGGATTGCAGATCTATTCTTTGCAGAAAGAGTTGTATGATGATCTGCCTAACCGCCTGAAAGAGGTGAAGGCTATGGGCTATGAGACGCTTGAGTTAGCGGGATACAACGCTGGAAAGATCGGTGGTGTGGATATGATGGAATTCAAGAAGATGGCGGATGATGCCGGCTTGCAGATCATCAGCTCACACGTGAATCCTACGGACCCGTCGGTTACGGATCCTTTCAAGGCGATGATTCGCCAGTACTCAAAGGAGGTCACGCCGAAGATCATGGATTATTGGAAGGCTACCGCTGCCGATCACGCGAAGTTGGGTTGCAAATACCTGATTCAGCCGATGATGCCGAGCATCGCCTCTCACGACGACGCGAAGCTGGTTTGCGACGTCTTCAACCAGGCTTCCGACGTGATCAAGGCCGAGGGTATCGCTACCGGTTTCGGTTATCACAACCACAACATGGAGTTCAACCGTGTCGCTACGAAAGAGCAGCTGGAGAAGGTAAAGGGCAATCCTTTCGCTGCCTTTATGAAGGTTGGCGACCAGATCTACGATCTGATGCTGCGTGATACCGATCCTTCTAAGGTTTATTTTGAGATGGATGTTTATTGGACCGTTATGGGACAGAACGATCCTGTCGAGTATATGCAAAAGCATAAGGATCGGATCAAGGTGCTCCACATCAAGGACCGTGCGGTATTGGGCCAGAGCGGTATGATGAACTTTGAGATGATTTTCAAGCAAATGTACGCGAATGGTATTGCCGACTATTTCGTGGAGTTGGAGAAAATGCCGGATGGCCGTACGCAATTCGAGGGCGTAAAGGGTTGTGCGGATTATTTGCTGAATGCCTCTTTCGTGAAATAGGTTATCTGAAAATAGTTGAAAAACGGTTCCCTGTTTTTAGGGAGCCGTTTTTTTATTCTCATGATTTCCATTACATTTGTATAAATTGCTTGTTTCATTAATTGCTAATAGAAGAAGACATGATCATAAATTCAATTCTGGATACGGACCTATATAAGTTTACGACCTCATACGCTTACATAAAGTTGTTCCCATACGCGTTGGGTACATTTACTTTCGTGGACCGGGATGATACGGTTTATACGGAGGATTTCCTGCGGGCTTTACGGGAAGAGATTGGTAAGATGCCCCGTGTCGTATTGAGTACGGAGGAAAAGGAGTATATGTACCATCATTGTCGTTTTTTGCCGTTGATGTATTGGGAGTGGCTTTCCTCGTTCCGTTTTGAGCCAGATAAGGTTGAGGTTGCCTTGGATAAGTCCGGGCATTTGCATATTCAGGTGACCGATTTCTTATATAAGGTAACGCTTTATGAGGTGCCACTTCTGGCGATAGTCTCCGAGATTAAGAACCAGTTTTCAGGCTATCAGATTGATCGGAAACTGATTCTTGAGCGGTTGGAGAGGAAAGTGGCGCTCTCGAACCAGCATCGGATGCCTTTCTCGGAATTTGGTACGCGGCGTCGTTTCTCTTATGAGGTCCAGGATCTGGTTTTGGATTATTTGAAAAAGAATGCCCGGTTTTGTTCGGGTACCTCCAACTGCTATTTGGCGATGAAATACCAAATGCGGATGATGGGAACCCATCCGCATGAGTGGTTTATGTTCCACGGCGCCCAATTTGGGTACAAGCACGCGAATTATATGGCTTTGGAGAATTGGGTGAATGTCTATGACGGTGATTTGGGAACAGCTCTTTCGGATACTTATACTTCCGATTCTTTCCTGTCTAATTTCAGCAGGAAACAGGCGAAATTGTTCGATGGCGTACGCTGCGATTCCGGGGATGAGTTTGAGTTTATTGACCGGCTGGTCGAGAGATACCGGGAATTGGGGATCGACCCGACGACCAAGACGATCATATTCAGTAACGCCTTGGATTTCGAGAAGGCCTTGCGCATCTTTAAGTATTGCCAAGACAAGATCCGATGTGCTTTCGGTATCGGTACCAATCTGACGAACGATACGGGTTATAAGCCCTCTAACATCGTTATGAAGCTAAGCCGTTGTAAGATGAACACGAACCAGGAATGGCGTGAATGCGTGAAACTGTCGGATGATTTAGGCAAGCATATCGGGAGCGGGGCGGAGGTGCAAGCCTGCTTGCATGAGTTGCGGCTGGCCGTTGAGGAATAAGGATTGGTAATTTCTTCCCGATGTCTTAACTTATAGATTATTTAAACATAAAATCAAGGTATAATGAAAAAGATTTACAATGTGAAGGTCGTATTGGTGATGTTTTTTTGTGCCTTATTGGTTTCTTGTGTTGGTAAGACAGAGAAGTCGAAGGGTGATATCTGGGAGCGCTGTAATGTTGTAGCGAGTTGGCAGGTTGTCAATGGCGATAGTCTCTTATCGTGTGATTTTTCAGCAGCCAGGCAAAAAATACAACTCCCTTTAAGCTCTATTTTAGACACGTTGGAGGTGGTGCGATTAGAGAACAGGGAGGATGCGTTAGTGGGCAGGGGATGGCCGGAGGTTTCAGAAAACTATATTGGTATCCGTGAGAGCCGTTCGCCTTACAAGCTCTTTACTCGGGAGGGTAAATTCATTGGTAATGTGGGCAATGTCGGTCAAGGTCCTGGTGAATATACGCTTATTTATTCCAGCCAGATTGATGAGGCACATGACCGTATTTATTTGTTGCCTTGGAACGCTCGACAGGTTTTGGCGTATGACCTACGGGGCCAGTTTATAGAAAATATACCGTTGGCTTATTTGGTGCCAAAAGGCTATGTCCAAGTGGATTATGAAAAACGCCGGGTTGTGGTCATGAATCTGGCGTTTGAGGAAATGGAAAATATTTCTGTCGCTTGGCTACAGGATTGGGAGGGAAATATCATTCACGAGAATAAGTCTTCCCAGATGCTGCTTCAACCAGACTTCAGTAATGAGATTTATATACATAATCGGGAAATGGATGCCTTAACCTTCTCTTATCTCAGAAGTCTTCCCGTGCCAGATTCCTTATATCTTTACCAAGCGGATGCTAATAAACTTACGCCTTTATTCACCATGGATTTTGGGGCGGACTCGCCACTCCATAATTATTTAACATGTTCCGGTTTTTATATGACTGAGATTTATGGCCCTAATCCAGACCCGAAGACAACGCATTTGTATACCAGCGTAGTCGTGGATCGTGTTATTGTGGACAGCCGTAGTTTGAGGGGAGCGCATTTCTGTTTCATGAATGATTTCTTGGGTGGCATCCATTTGGAGAAAAGTTTTTTGGAATGTGGGTATACCTTATATCAAGATGCAGGCTTTGGTATGTGCATTGAGCCAAGTCTCCTTTTGGAATTGATAGAAGAACGTCTTATTGAGGCTTTGCCTGAAAAGACTCGGAATTTCTTGCTCTCTTGGAAAGAGAGCATTTCAACGGAAGACAATAACTATGTGATATTGGGAAAAGTCAGAAATAATTGAATTTGCCTGTTTTTTTACATGTACGTACTTATCGCCTGATACGTACGTATGTGAAGGCTTCCATGAACGTTCACATAAGCCGACACGATAGTATGTATCAGGCGATACGTACTATTGTGTGTTTTGTGTAATTTTGTTTCCCTGTAATGAGATGTTTGCGTTGACTTCCTTTATTGAATAATTGTGGCTACAATCTTTCTTGCGCCACCACGATTACGGAATTCACAAAGATAGATGCCTTGCCAAATTCCCAGGTTTAATCGGTGATGCGTGATCGGTATGGAGATACTTGTACCCACAAGTGTAGACTTTCCATGTGCCGGCATATCGTCATCTCCTTCATCATTATGGGTGTAATAGGGTTCTCTTTCCTTGACCAGATGATCAAACAGGGCAGCCAGGTCGGTTTGCACGTCCGGATCGGCGTTCTCATTGATGGATAAGGCCGCCGAGGTGTGCTTGATGAATAGGTGTAATAAACCAAACTCTGGTAAGTCCGGCAATTGAGCCAGGACTTCGCCCGTGATTAGATGAAAACCTCGTTTGTGAGGCCGAAGTGAGAATTCGGTTTGTTGTATCATTCCCAAATCATTTAGAACGTCAGTTTCATCATGAACCGGACACCTTTGGTCTGGATTCCCGGGTGATCCTTGTAGGTCAAACGCCAAACGTAATCCAAGCGAAGGAACTTGAAGATGTTCTCTATACCGACACCTGCCTCCATATAAGGCGTCTTGTCCATAACATAGGAGCCAGCGGGGAAGGCGTAGAGTCCTTCTTTATTATTGCTCTCGAGGAATGGGTTGTTCTTGTCTGTCAAGTGACCGAACATACCACGGAAGGAGAATACCTCACGCCATTTCAATTTCTTGATCAACGGTATTCTGTTCAATAATGCGCCGTTCATGAAATAGGTGATATCCCATGACGCGTACTCATCATTGATGAACTCCATCGCGTTCATATTGGTGTATGATTCCGGTTGCACCAAATAAGAGAGGTTCGCGTTCGGCAGGATCAGCAGGGGATAGGGCACTTTGGTCCAAACCTTGCCCGCTTTTGCCAAGATGTCAACATAACCAAACGCCGAGAACCAGAAACGTTTCTGGATACCAAATTCCGTCTTCTGATAATCGTACGAGCTTCCCAGGATATCCTTGAATGCCATCGTATGGTTCAGGGTGAAAACTGGCGCGTCGAGCGTAATCGGATAACGGTAGTTACGTGTCTGGTAGAATTTCTCATTTGGAGCGAATCTCAACTTGAATTCCATTTCTGACATACGGTAGTTGTCTACCGAGGTTAGGGTTCCGTCTGCGTTATAACGGTCAAATACGGCATAGCCTGTTGAGAATTCTTTGAGGTTACGTAAGACAATACCATAAGCCCAACCATTGTAATGCTCACGATAGTAGGTCGCTTCCGCTTTTCGTAAGTAGGTCGCACGAGTATCCTTTTGGCGCTTCAGGGCCAAGAACATGTTATCCTTGTTCGTATACATGTATTGTTGTCCCAGCTGGTTAATATCATAGCTGTATTCCAGGCGTACGGAATGAACGGGGAACTCTTTCCGATATTCTTTCTTGTCGATGAATGAATATTCAGCAAGAGCGTCGTATTTCCATTTACGGTCCTTGGTACCATAGGCGACATAACCATCCAGGAATAACCGTTTGCTGAAAGCGGTCGTGGTTGTTCCGCCCACACGGAAGCGGGCGCCTTCAATTGCGTTACCACTGACAGTGGTGTTCATCGGTCCGAACTCAAACTTGCTCTTATCCTCAACTTTGTTTGTCTGGATATAACCAGAAGTCAGGATAGAGACGATTTTTTCCGTGACATAAAAGATTGGGACAGAACGAAGCCGTTCCATCAGTTTTTCTACGGAGTTCTGTTCTCTGGCCTTAACTTCGCTAGGTCGGTTTTCCGCCCAGAATTTCTCATCTTTCAAAGAGGCTTCCGTTTGATAGATGACGGGTGCGCTTTCCTCAAAGACGGTGAGATCCGTTGGTGGATCGAAGGTCTGATTCTCGTAGATATTGAGCCGGCGGGCATACATACCTTTTGATTTCTCAGTCAATTTGAAATCAACGCTGATATCGTCTTTTGTAATGATTCGTGTTCCGTCGGCGGCCCGTTTAAAGGTCTGATCGATGGTCATTGCTCCGACAAAGTTGAGGTTGATCTTTTTAGGTACGTTGAGTTTCACCCGTTGCACGAAGTAGGTCGAGTCGAGCGTGATGTACAGATGGCCCGTGAAACCGAAGGTCTCAGGAGTAAACGGCGCAAAGCCCAGGTCGACGCACTTCTGTCCCTCGATTTCCAGCGTATCCAGCAGATAGTATTTATAGAAGTTTGGGCCCATGGTTGACATGGGGCTTACGAAACGGTTCAAGAACAGCGGGATGTCGTTGCGGAAGATATCCACCTCTCGGAAGACTTCATTCAAGAGTTGCTGGATTCCGTCGCGCGAGAAGATCTCGTCCACTCCGGCTGCCTTGCTTCCCAAGACAACCCTTTTCTCACTCTTGGGCTCTTTTCGATAATAAACCATTTGGATTTTTTCCCGTTCAGAGACCGGCAGGATGGTTGTGCCTACGTCCAATGTATCTACGAAGTCGTTCAGGAAATCGAATTTACCTTTTTTTCCCTCCTTTTTAGGCTTGACCTCATAATCGTTCATGGCGAAGACCATCTTCTCGTATTGTTTATAAGAGAAATAGTCATGATTCTTAGGGTCATTACTTTCCCTCCGCTCAATAGCGTTCTTGATAAAGATAACGGCAGGATTATCCTTTTTGGTATATTTCTCTTTCCCCGGCTTGATGACCACCTCGGTGATCTCTATCGTAGTCGGAGCTAATTTGATTTCAAGTTGGCTCGTTTTGCCAGGGACAAGCTTGATCTCTTTCTCGTTATATCCTAAGTAAGAGATTTGAAGCGTTCTTTCCTTTGAGGATGTGGTGATGTCAAATTTACCATCCAAATCGGTCGTGCCACCAATCGTGGTGCCTTTTAAAAGAACCGCGACATAGGGCAACGGTTCTCCGGTGATGGAGTCCGTGACAATACCCTTTATTGAGATATTTTGACTGTACGCTATACAAGTCGCTGCCAATAAGCAGAATAATAAAATGAATTTCTTTCCCATTCTGTCTAATATCACATTAAACGGCTACAAAGGTACAACAGATAATTGATATAAAATGTTCTAAAGCATATCGAGATTGTTCCTTTTGTCTATAAAAATGTGAAAGATATCATGATCTGCTAATTTGGAGACCTTGATCAGAGAGTGACATTTCGACAAACCGTGCATTTTTGTTGGGTGAGTCTGTTGTCAATATTTCCCTTATTTTCCCAGCCGCTTCTGGACTTTTGGCTACCATATATAAATAACCACCGCCACCTGCGCCGGGCAGTTTATATCCTAACGTATAATCTTGTATTTTGCGGATGATGTCTTCCACTGCCGGTGGATTGGTCCCAGAGTCGAGAGCCTTGTTTTGGGCCCAAGTCTTGGCGATTAATTCGCCATATTCCTGGAAGTTACCTCGTAGGATGGCATCGTAAAGATTCAAGGCATGGGTTTTCATGTCGTTGAGGATATCGAGACGTTCGCCATGGTTGAGGAACATACCCCGGACAATCTCGGAGAGAATATTCTTAGCCGTTCGGGTGATGCCTGTGTAATATAACAGGTGACAAGCCCTGTAGGCCGGCTCCGTGAAAAGATAGCTTGGTAACCAACGGACAAGAGGGTTCTGGTTGAATCCCTCATTGGTCTGTAACAGTTTCAGGCCATGGAGGATTCCACCATATTGGTCCTGCCAGCCACCGCCGGTTGTCAGGAGCTGCTCAAGGATCAGGGTACGGTTACCGATCTCGTTCTTATCCCAGGCCAGGCCACAGAAATCGGCTAATGCCCCAAGTACGGTTGCTGCCAGGATGGAGCTGGTGCCTAAACCGGAACCTGCGGGAATGGCGGCCAGCAATGTGACGTCGATACCGCTTCCAAAAGCCTTTAGCTGTTTTTCCAAAGAGTCGTGGCGCTCTTGGGCGAACTCCGGAAGGAATCCGGCCAGGGCCAGGGCCGCTTTTGGAATGGAGAAGGGTGAGCCAACCTTGTTGAAGTCTCTCAGCTCTTCCCAGGTATGAATCTCCTCCATGGCTCCAAGATCGATGGAGCGCAGGCGGATACTGGCCTCTTTGGTCGGGCGGATGTAGACCTGCATGGGAGGTTGACCGTTCAGCTCGATCGCGATGTTGACGACGTTACCGCCATTGAAAAGACAGAAAGGCGGTGTGTCGGTCCAGCCTCCTGCCAAGTCAATGCGGGCAGGGCTACGTCCCCAGACGATCTGGTCTGGATATACATTGAGTTTGGGTTGCTGCTTGTCCTGCAGGATGGGGGAAAGTAAACCGTCACGAAGCAGGTCAAACGCTTTCTGTCCCTCCTCAATGTAGGGTTTACCCTCCAGTTTGAGTACTTGAGAACGGAACATGTGTTGGTGGATCCGTTTCATCAAAGGCTCATTATCCGACAGGGGTTCCGGCAGGGGAATCTGGCTTTTGGCGAAACTGAGAGCCGCGTCGTGCAGGTCTAACTGGTAGAAGACACTCTTTTCATGGTTCTTGGCGAGTGCACGCCAGTTTCCTTCACGGAAATGGGCTCGTTGCTCGAATAGGCGAACCAGGTTTGCCTGATCGGAAATCTGGTTGGCGGATAGTTTCTTGGCGGCAAGCCAGATCGTTTTACCCTTTTCGGATTTGGGTTCGTGGATCATCCAGCGGATGACCGTTCCCAACTCCTCCTTGTCTTCCAAAAGAGGGAAAAGAGGGGTGTCTTGTATGTCGGCTTGTGGAAGCTCC
>ULVE01085860.1_pt1 | contig 10046 bp, 9 predicted proteins | sample 1959161 | NCBI WGS metagenome assembly ULVE01 (sample SAMEA4835778, study PRJEB28245) | human gut metagenome | biome: gut microbiome; material: fecal sample | place: Denmark | collected 2008
GATACGTTGTGGGGTAGTGTATGGCAAGTTCAATGGAGTACAAATCCAAAGCAACGATTTAGGTCTTGATTATGCTGTATCAAAGATTATTTTGATACACTTGCGCTTTTGATACGGATTTATTAGATTTGTCGAAAAGAAATGAATATTAACCCTCCTTAAGTACATTTAGGATTTTTAGGGTCAGGTATGACGAAACGCAAAGCCCATATCTTTTCCAAATCTTCCAAAAGTTCGTTCGAGAAAAGAACATCAGGGGGGGGTACAAGAAATTGGAATAACCTTTCATGTCCTTGGATGTGAACTAATCGCTCATATTATGAAAAGAATTCTAATCTCTCTCGCGGCTGCGATTTTTGCTTTTGTTCCGTTGGTGTCGGCTCAGACACCGGAATCTCGTAATGAAATAACGCTTGGCTACGGCAGGGTCACCGTTGTGGATGTGGCTCATGTGGTCGGCGGGGTTTTCGCCACGGCTTTCACGGCAGGTTACGCCCGTTTTGACAACTTCCGGTCATACGGGTCTGTCAATCTTGAATATTACAGAGTCCTCAACAAGACTTTTTCCGTGGGGGCGGCAGTCTCTTGGTTCGGTGGCACGGCCGATGAACTGAACAAGGACAACGTGAAGGTCGGCAACGCTGACTATAGCGGATTCGCTGTGATGCCTGCGGCGAAGGCTTTCTGGTTCAGAAAACCGCATGTCGCCATGTACTCAAAGCTTGCGGCCGGAGTCACGCTGCTGGACGATTACGACGAGGAGGCGGACTCGCATTCGTTCGACCCGTATTGGGCCGCGCAGGTCACCCTTGCCGGAGTGCAGTTCGGAGGAGAGCGATTCCGTGGTTTTGTGGAGGCCGGGGCTGGAATGCAAGGTCTTGTGCTGGCCGGGTTGAGCGTTTCCTTCTAAAAGGAATATGACTGACTGCAAAAAGAAAGAGAGGCCGACCTTTTGGGGCGTCCTCTCTCTTTAGTCGGTAAACCTGATCTACTTACACCAACGGTCAAGCCAGTCGAAGTAGCTGCGGTGCCAGAACAGCGCGTTCTGCGGCTGGAGAATCCAGTGGTTCTCCTCCGGGAACACTATCAGCTTGGACGGAACTCCCATCATCTGGGCGGTGTTGAATGCGGCCATGCCTTGATCATAAGGGATGCGGTAGTCCATCATGCCGTGGATGCAGAGGATCGGAGTGTGCCACTTGGCTACGTTCACGTCAGGAGAGTTGGCGTAATGGCGCCTGGCCTTGGCGGCGTCGCTCCACGGCGAGCCGGCCTGCTGGATGCCGCCGAATGTCTTGCCGTCGCCGCGCGGACCCTTCTCGCCGGCGGTGTAGGAATATTCAGAAAGTCCGCCGTTGTCGAAGTTCGCGAACCAAAGTTCCTCTGTCTCGTAGTACATGTACTTCTCGTCGAAGATTCCGGCGTGAGCGATGAAGCAGTCATAGACATTGCCGTGGATTCCGGCCATGTAATAGACGCTGAATCCGCCGTAGGAGGCTCCACAGCCAGCAAGTTTGCCGACATAAGGTTCAGCCTTGAGCTCCTTGGCCGCGCTGAGGTAGTCCTGCATATTCTGACCGATGTAGTCGCCGCTGATCTGCTCGCACCATTCCTGACCGAACGCGGTCGTGCCTCGGCGGTTGGGAAGAATCACGATGTAGCCTTGGTTGGCCATGAGACGGTAGTTCCAGCGGTAGCTCCAGCCCTGGCTCAAAGTACCTTGAGGTCCGCCAAGGAATATCTCGATGGCAGGATACACCTTTGTGGAATCGAACTTAGGAGGATAGAGTACCCAGGTGAGCATCTTCTTCCCGTCAGTGGTCTTGATCCAGCGTTCACGCGTCTCGTAGGCTGTCAATTGGCCGATGATGCCTCCGTTCTCATCGGTGATCCTGCTGAACGATCCGTCAGTCTCGTTCACGGCCACGAGTTCGGTAGGGAACTCCATCGAACAGTAACTTGCGAGCAGGGTGCTGTCAACGATGGCGAACGGAGAGTTGAAATCGTACCATGCATCGTCCGGAGTGATTCTCTTGATTTCGGAGTCGGCCACCTTCACGTTGCAGATTGCTTGAAGTCCCTCGATCAGGGAATTGAAATAGATGCTCTAGGAGTCCGCCGCCCAGACAGGGCCGCCTGCGTTGTACTTGAAATCAGCGGTGAGGTCACGGATTCCATTTATGTGAGGGATGGCGGATTGTCCATCGGAGGAAGCCTCCGCGTCAGCCAGCTCGGCGACCATAAGGCGAACCTTGTCGGCCTCGTATCCGTTGCGCTCCATGCTCAGCCAGGCGATCTGCTTCCCGTCCGGGCTCCAGACCGGATCAGTGTCATAGCCGCCGGCCATCGGAATCTGGACGGTCTCGCCTGTCAGGATGCTGTAGATGTAGATCTCCGTGTCTGTTGAGAAGGCATATTCACGACCCGTCTCAACCTTTTTGCAGGAATAAGCCACATAGTGTCCGTCAGGACTTCAGCAAAGCTGCTCGATGCCGCTCATAGGCTCCAGTGGCAGTTCGTACCTGCCCGCTCCCTCCGCGAGTATATTCATTGAATTGTCTTCTGTGACCTTGGCGCCGAGCGGTGCCACGTATGTCTGCGGCCTTTCGGTCGTCCAATGGTCCCAGTGGCGGTACATAAGGTCTTCCGTGACGTAGGCCTGCGCCTTGTCCAGTTTCTCGTCGAAATCCTTAGGCGTCTTCACCGCTCCCGGAATGGTGCTGGTGTAGAGAACCTGTGTCTGGTCCGGACTGAGGGAGAACTCTCCGATTCCGGCTTTCACATCGCTAAGCTGCTTCTTTGCTGAGAGTGAGGCCTTTCCGTCAACGATAGTGATGGCGGCATTGTAAAGCTGACCGCCCTGAAGGTAGTAGATGGACTTTCCGTCCAGACTCCAGCGGGCGTTGCTTACGCTCTTGCCTTCGGCTGTCAATTGGATCTTGTCCCCGAATGAAAGCAATCCGTCATCATTCTTGATAACCTCGCCAAGAAACAGGTTCCTGCACGAGCGGTTTTCCTCGATGGAAGTGTAGCTGACTCCGTAGAGGATCCAATGTCCGTCCGGAGACAGTTGCGGATCTGACAGGCGACCAAGTGACAGAAGCGCTTCCGGAGTCATCCTTCCGTCCTCGATCTTGATGTCGGACGGGCCTATGTACCCGTTGTCCGCCTGTGTTTCGTTTTTCTGTGTACAACTCATCATTGTAATCAGTGCCGCCGCCACGAGGGCGGCCTTTCCATTGTTTATCATAAATATTATAAGTATTGTTTATACGCTTTCTCAAGTTCTTCCCTGACTTCCTGTCTTACGGATTCCGGCTCGAGCACCTCCAGCCTTCCGGCGTGGCGGCAGAACTCCATCGTCAGGTTACGGTTCGGAATGACACGGATCCTGAATATTCTTCCGCCTCCCTTGGCCGCGCCTTCCTCTACCTGCGACCGGTGGACGGGCAGATCCCGAAGATATCTTGCCTCCTCGTCTGTCACCTTGAAACGGATCGTGACCGGCTTCTGCCCGGGCCTCGGGAAATATATTCCATAACTTTGGCTGAATATTCTCTCCACGTCGAAGTCTTTAGGCATCTTGAAAGGCACGTCTGTCACTTTCAGCGAGGTGATCCGGTCAAGGCCATATACCCTCCAAGCACTCATGTCGTGGTTTCCTGTCTCAGCCAAGGCCCTTTCGTGGCAAAAAGCCACAAGGTACCATCTCTTCTCATGCTCTTTGACCGCTAACGGCTGAATATGAAGGTTCTCCGAAGAGTCGGAGGTGTATTTCCCATAGGCGATCTCCAGCTCTTTCCCATCTTCCATCGCCTGCATTATCGCCGTGAGGTACTTTTGCCCGGATGGTATCTCCTCCACGCTTACCCTGCCGGAGAGACGTTCCTTTCCCAATGAAAGCAGATTGTTGACCGTGAATGTGTTGACAAGCCATCCGATGCTTTCGTCGTTGTCCAGGACATCGCCGCTGTACGGGATGAGATAGCGGCTCGTGCTCCTGTCGCATTCGATGTCGATCCCGAAAAGATCCGCCACCGCGAGCCTGTGGTTGTTGAAAGTTCTTCTTGAATATGCCTGCCCGAACCTTCTGGAATACTTTTCATTAAGTTCCTTGAAGGTCATACCGCCATCACCTGCGGCGATGAGGCTTTGAACGAGCCAGATATATTTCCCGATCAATTCTGAAACCATTGCGTTGTGCTTCTTTTCGGCACATCAAATATAGCAAACAAAAAGTAATTTAACCCTGATTTGGCTTGTTGTTTTGAAATTTTTCACATCTTTGCACTTGAAAATCGCTCTTGTTCCAAGCAAGGGATTTGATTTTGGGGATTTGGTAAACGGTAGGAGATAAATAGTCTCATCCCAGGTAACTTATTTTTTGAAGGTTACTAAGCAGATTTGCGGTTGAAATGATGAAAGTTGGAATGAATATGTTTGTAAAGACGTTGGCGCTGCCATTTCTGGTGGCTCCGATCTTTGTCTCGTGTATGGTTGATGATCCTGAAGACAAGTTCGATTTCTCATCTGACGGGCAGCCGATAGCCAACTATCAGATCATGGGCAAGGTCTCCGATGAGGATGGAAAGCCAATCAACGGAATCCGGGTCATAGCCGATTACAGTACCGATGTCATCTATCGCGCCGACACCCTCTATACTGATCAGGAAGGTGAATATTCCAAATTCATGTCGATCCCCCGCGTGGATAAATTCTACATGTCATTCACCGACATCGACGGTCAGGCGAACGGCGGTGAGTTCGGGCCGAAATCCGAATATGTCACTCCGGTTCGCACCGAGATCTCAAGCGGCCATTTCGGCGGCTCCTATGTCGTCTCGTTCAACGCCACGCTCAAAAAGAAATGATGTGAAGGATGGTGGATTAAGTTGTTTTTTATCCACCCTCTTCTTATCTTCGCACCATGATCAGGAACAAGTTGGACACAGAGGTGCAGTTTCTTCCGGGAGTGGGGCCGAAAAGGGCCTCGCTTTTGAAATCGGAGTTGGGTGTGTCCACTGTCGGAGACCTTCTTCGCACCTTTCCGTTCCGTTATATTGACCGAAGCACCATCCAGAGAATCGCCGACATCCAGTCCACGAGCGCCTATGTCCAGATCCTCGCCCAGGTGGTCAGCGTACAGATGACGGGCAAGAAGCTGAGTGTCATGGTAAAGGACCAGAGCGGGATGATGGAACTGGTCTTTTTCAGGGGTGTCAAGTACACCTCAGAACGGCTGAAACCAGGTTCTTTTTTTCTGTTTTTCGGCAAGCCTAACCAGTTCAACGGACGTTTCAACATAGTTCATCCCGAGATAGACAATCCTCCCGCACAAGGTGCCACCAGCTTTTCAGGAGTCCTCACGGGAGTATATAACTCTACCGACAAGCTTCGCAATGGTGGGGTTACCGGCAAGGTGATGAACAGGCTGATGGCCGAGGCGATCGATCTTGCGATCGGAGATGTAGGTGAGACCTTGCCTGAATATATTCTCAGGGAAAAAGGCCTTGCCCCGTTGAGGTTCGCTATCAGGAATGTCCATTTCCCGTCCGACCAGAACGCTCTTGAGAAGGCCAGGTACCGTCTCAAATGGGAGGAACTGTTCCTTTTGCAGTTGTCTTTGCTGAAGCAGAAATATGTCCGCAGCCGTTCCGCGGTCGGGATTCCTATGCCTAAGGTCGGCACGGCTTTCAATGCTTGCTACAGTGCTTTGCCATACGAACTTACAGGTGCCCAGAAGCGCGTGATAAAGGAAATCCGTTCGGACATGATGAGCGGCCGACAGATGAACCGGCTTCTTCAAGGGGATGTGGGTTCTGGCAAGACAATGGTCGCTGTGCTTTCCGCTCTGATCGCAGTGGGGAACGGCTATCAGGCCTGCATCATGGCGCCCACAGAGGTTCTTGCCCAGCAACATTACGCCAATATCTCCAAATACTTGGCGCCGACCGGAGTACGTTGCGAACTATTGATCGGATCGACCGGAAAGGCGGCCCGCAGACCGATTCTGGAAGGTTTGGCTGACGGCTCTGTGGGAATAGTAATCGGCACGCATGCCTTGATAGAGGACACTGTGATATTCAAAAACCTCGGCCTCGCCATCATAGATGAGCAGCACCGCTTCGGTGTGGAACAGAGGGCAAGGCTTTGGGCCAAAGGAGCTTCCGGTGTGCCGCCTCATGTGCTTGTCATGACCGCCACTCCGATTCCAAGGACGTTGGCGATGACATTCTATGGTGACTTGGATGTCTCGGTCATCGATGAGATGCCGCCGGGCAGAAAGCCGATCCAGACTATGCTGATAGGGGAGGGCAAGCGTCCGCAGCTTTACAATTTCATGAAGAAAGAGATCGCCGCCGGACGTCAGGTGTTTGTTGTCTATCCCTTGATATTCGAGAGTGAAAAGGTTGACTATCAGAACCTTGAAGCTGGTTATGAGAATATCGTCTCCAGATTCCCGTTTCCGCCTTACAAGGTCGCCATCGTGCACGGACAACAGACCAGCGAGGTCAAACAGTTCAACATGGATGCTTTCTCGGCGGGGCGTGCGAATATCCTTGTGTCCACGACCGTGATTGAGGTCGGCGTCGATGTCCCTAACGCCTCCGTGATGGTGATCGAGAGCGCGGAGCGGTTCGGTCTCGCGCAGCTGCACCAGCTCCGCGGACGTGTCGGACGGGGATGCGAGAAATCCTATTGTGTGCTGATGCACGGCAACAAGGTCAGCAAGGAGTCCCGTAAGAGGCTTGAACTCATGTGCGCCACGGAGAACGGTTTCGATCTGGCGGAGGAGGACATGAAGATGCGTGGGCCGGGTGATCTGGAGGGAACCCAGCAGAGCGGCCTTCCGATCGAGCTGAACATCGCCTCATTGGCTCATGACGGAGCCTTGCTGGCGGACGCGAGAAGTTATGCCGAGCATGTGCTGGCCCATGACCAGACTCTCGAACTTCCTGTAAACGAACTTCTTGCCCGCGAACTACGCAAAGATAAGTACAACATCAAGGATTACAGCAAGATCTCGTAATCGATTTTAAGTGATCATTTAATACAGTGCGCTTACGGCAGATCTTCCGGCCGGCAATCTCTCAGTTTCGGATGGCGTTTGTCTTTCTCGGAGAGGATGATCTTGTCTTTGGGGACCATCCAGTCGATTTCCAAATCCGGATCATCCCATGCGACCGCTCCTTCCGACTCCGGACAATAGAGACTGTCGCACTTGTACTGGAAGATCACCTCGTCGCTCAGGACGCTGAATCCGTGTGCGAACCCTTTGGGAATGAAAAACTGCCTGTGGTTGTCTTCGGAAAGCTCGACCGACACGTGTTTCCCGAAAGTCTTTGAGCCTGGCCTAAGATCCACAGCCACATCCAGGACCTTGCCTTTCACTACCCTGACCAGTTTGCTTTGCGAATGCGCCCCTTTCTGGAAATGCAGTCCTCTGACTACTCCATAGCAGGATTTGCTCTCGTTGTCCTGAACGAACATCACCGGACCGATCTTCTCCTCGAACTCCCTCTGGTTGAACGATTCGAAGAAATACCCTCTGCTGTCCTGGAATATTCTTGGCTCTATGATGAGGAGGCCTTCGATTTCGGTTGTGATGATGTTCATGCTGTTTCTACCATTGTGATATTCATTGAAATACGGTCGCTTTTATTCTTCCGCTATCTTGATGAGGTACTGGCCGTACTGGTTCTTGATCATCGGCTTGGCCAGCTCACGAAGCCTTTCGGCTGTGATCCAGCCTTTTCTGTAGGCTATTTCCTCCAGACAGGCGACCTTGAGCCCCTGACGTTTCTCGATGACCTCGATGTAGGTCGAGGCCTCGGCAAGGGATTCGTGAGTGCCCGTGTCCAGCCATGCGAAACCTCGTCCGAGTTTCTGGACCTTCAGCTTTCCGGCAGTAAGAAACTCTTGGTTCACCGTTGTTATCTCCAGCTCGCCTCTGGCTGACGGCTTGATCCTATGCGCGATTTCCACCACTTCGTTCGGGTAGAAGTAGAGCCCGGTCACCGCATAGTCGCTCTTTGGCTCGGCCGGTTTCTCCTCGATGCTGAGGCAGTTTCCGTCGGCGTCAAACTCGGCCACACCGTAACGCTGCGGATCGCTGACCTGATAGCCGAACACGGTCGCCTTCCCTTCCTCCTCGGCGGTACGCACTGCCTCTCTCAGCTGAGCGCCGAAACCTGTGCCTTGGAATATGTTGTCTCCAAGCACGAGACAGGCGCAGTCTTCGCCGATGAAGTCCTTACCTATGATGAATGCTTGCGCGAGTCCGTCCGGGGAAGGTTGCTCCGCATATTCAAAATTCACTCCGAAATCACTCCCGTCACCCAGAAGTCTTCGGAATCCTGGTAGATCTGTAGGTGTGGAGATGATGAGGATGTCTTTGATTCCGGCTGTCATCAGAACCGAGATCGGGTAATAGACCATCGGCTTGTCATAGACAGGGAGCATCTGTTTGCTGACTCCCTTGGTGATAGGGTAGAGACGAGTGCCGCTTCCGCCGGCTAATACGATTCCTTTCATGGTTATATTCAGTGTTATTTGATTCTTTTGATGCAGTCCGCCAGCGAGTCTCTCCAGTAGGGGATCGTGACTTTGAATGTCTCTTTCACCTTGGTCTTGTCCAGGACCGAGAAACGTGGCCTCTGCGCTTTGGATGGATATTCCTCCGTGTGGCATGGCCGGATGTCGCAGGTCGTTCCGCCGATCTCGCTGATCGCCTTTGCGAAATCGTACCACGAGACCGCGCCCTCGTTGGAGAAATGGTATATTCCTGTCTTGTCAAGTTGGCCGTCTTCGATGATTCTTGTGATCAGTGAGGCCAGGTCATAGGCGTAGGTCGGAGTGCCGATCTGGTCGAAAACGACATTGAGCGAGTCCCTCTCTTCCGTCAGGCGAAGCATTGTCTTCACGAAGTTCTTGCCGTAAGGTGAATATAGCCATGCGGTTCTGAGGATCACGCTCCTGCATCCGGATCTCTCGATCTCTTTTTCGCCGGCCAGTTTGGTGGAACCATAGACCCCAAGCGGATCTGTCGGCCAATCCTCCTTGCATGGCATGGGAATATCCCCGTGGAAGATGTAGTCCGTGGAGATGTGGATCAACGCCGCGTCTCTTTCCGCCGCGACTTTGGCCAGATTACCGGCCGCCGTGCAGTTCAGAAGCATAGCCATAGAAGGCTCGTCCTCTGCCTTGTCCACATTCGTGTAGGCCGCGCAGTTCACGATTACATCGACCTTTTCCGAGTCGCAGACAATCCTGACCGCGTCTATGTTCGTGATGTCAAGATTGAGCGTCTCGACTCCGGGCAGCGATGTCACGTCTGAGAATATGTAGTTGTTGCGGCTTCCTGCCGTCACGTTCCGGAGTTCGGTCCCTAGCTGGCCGTTGGCTCCTGTCACAAGAATATTCATGGTGTCTCCAAATTCGGCCCGGGCCGTCAAACCGACGTCGGTCGCCATTCACAAATTTAATCAGAAATATTCCTTTATCAAAATCCGAGGTTCAGTAATCATTCCCTTTATAGACCCCTTCCTGACGATTCTTGCGCTATCGGGCGTGAAAAATGCGGATTTTTATGTAAGTTTGTATTCTATGGAGACAAATTCATCGAGACCAAGGATATTCCTTTACACGGACGGGGCGTCAAGCGGCAACCCGGGGCCGGGGGGATACGGCGTTGTTCTCAAGTGCGCCGGGCATGAGAAGGAGATGAGCGGAGGGTTCGCCCGCACGACCAACAACAGGATGGAACTTTTGGCTGTGATCAAAGGGTTGGAGGCGATTAAGTGGCGGAACGCAGAGGTTGAGGTCTATAGTGATTCGTCATACGTGGTCAAGGCTGTGAATGAGGGCTGGCTTCTGAATTGGGAGAGGAAAGGATGGAAGAAGGTCAAGAATCCGGACCTATGGAAGAGGTTCTTGAATGTTTACCGGATGCACAGGGTGGCGTTCCATTGGCTCAAGGGGCATAACGGGCATCCCGAGAATGAACGTTGCGACCGGCTTGCCGTGGCTGCGGGGGCGGGTGCGGT
>ULVE01087825.1_pt1 | contig 10026 bp, 7 predicted proteins | sample 1959161 | NCBI WGS metagenome assembly ULVE01 (sample SAMEA4835778, study PRJEB28245) | human gut metagenome | biome: gut microbiome; material: fecal sample | place: Denmark | collected 2008
CCCCGCCGCCGCTGCCGGGCGATTTCCTCCGCCTTGCCGTAGCGCGCGCCGCAGCAGGCGCTGCAATGGCCGCAGTCCTGCGCCGCGTTCTCCCCGAAGTACCGCAGGATAAATGCCCGCAGGCAGCCGGGCTTCGTGCAGTAATCCACCATTCGGTTCAGGCGGTTCATGTCCTGATAGCGCACTGCCGACTGCTCCGCCGCTGTCATGTTCTCGTTTGGCTCGGTGTGCTCAATCATCCACTTCGCGGTGAAAATGTCCGACCCGTTGTACAGCAGGATGCACTCCGCCGCCTCGCCGTCGCGTCCGGCGCGCCCGGCTTCCTGATAGTACGCCTCCATCGAGCGCGGCATTTGGTAGTGGATGACAAACCGCACGTTGGATTTGTCGATGCCCATGCCGAACGCGTTCGTCGCGACCATCACCGGGCAGGTGTCGTACTGAAATTTCTCCTGATTCTCCTTGCGCTCCTCGTCGCTTAGTCCCGCGTGATAGCGCGTCGCGTCGATGCCCGCGCGAATCAGATTATCGCAGACCTGCTCGACCGCCTTGCGCGTTGCGCAGTAGACGATGCCGCTTTCGCCGCGTTTCCGGCGGAGAATATCCATGAGGGCAGCATCACGGTTCTTGGGGCGGATGACCTCGAAGTAGAGGTTCGGACGGTCGAAGCCGGTCGTGACCGTTTCCGGGTTTTGCAGGCGCAATAGGCGGATGATATCTTGCCGGACGCGCTCGGTTGCGGTCGCGGTGAATGCGCCCATAACCGGGCGGGTGGGCAGCGAATCGACGAAATCCGCGATACGCAGATACACCGGGCGGAAATCCTGCCCCCACTGGGAGACACAGTGCGCCTCATCCACCGCAAGCAGAGAAATCGGCATGGATTGCGCCATTGCCTGAAACGAGGGCGTTTCGAGGCGCTCCGGGGCGACGTAGATGATTTTGTACGCACCCTGCCGCGCGCGCTGCATGGCGAGTTCCATCTGGCGGGGCGTCAGTGAGCTGTTGAGGTACGCAGCTGGAACGCCCGCGCTTTTGAGCGCCGCCACCTGATCCGCCATCAGCGAAATCAGCGGCGAAATGACAATCGAGACCCCCGGCAGCATCAGCGCCGGCACTTGATAGCACATGGATTTCCCCGCGCCCGTGGGCATCACGCCGAGTGCATCCCGGTGGTGCGTCAGCGCATTCACCATGACTTCCTGCCCCGGTCGGAACGCCTCATGCCCAAAGTACTTCCGCAGGGTTTCCTGTGCTTGCATCCGTTTTTTTCCTTTCTTATGGGAGGACGTGGGGAGGCGCCAGAGGCTCTGCCTCTGGACTCCGGCAGGGCTCTGCCCTGCACCCGCGAAGGGTCTTCGACCCTCTCGACACCCTTTTCGCGATTGAGTTGGTGACACTCTCATACTGGTTCCGCGTGTTTATTGGGGGGACGCAAGGGGCGCTGCCCCTTGACTCCGCCAAAGGGTCTTCGACCCTCTGGACACCCTTTTCGCGATTCAGTTGGTGACGACTGCATACAATGCCCGCGTGTTTATTGGGGAAACGAAACTGCGGCTTAGAGGTACTTCACCTTCACCGTCGGCGGAAGCATCTCCGGCACGTCCTGCCCCTTCGCCAGCACCAGCACCTCAATGCGGTACAGGCGCATCAGCTCCGGCAGCGTCAGCTTCTCCGTCTCCAATTCCAACACGCGGTCAACACACCGCAGCGCCAGCAGCGAACTTTTCCGCACATCCTGCGCACATCCGGTCAGTGCGACCGTCAGGTGTCCGCCCTCGTCCTTCGCGCGGGTCAGGAACGCAATCGCCTCGTGCGACAAGTCCGCAAATTCCCCGATGACCATCACGCGGCGCATGATGCCGCCGGAAATGTGGCGCATGAGGGCGCTCTCGAAGCGCACCGCCAATTCGCTCTGACGCACTTCGCTCGTCTTGTCGCGCGTCATGAGCGCCAGCGCCATGTCCTTCGCGCTGATTTCGCCCTTCACGACTGCGTTCACCGCCTTGGCAATCGGCATTTCCACCTGATAGCGCTCCATCAGCTGCATGGCGGCGGGCAGCGCGTTGATGCCCTCCACCGTGCCGACCTGCCGAACGGCTTCCTGCGGCGGAACACCCTGTCCGATGAGGATGCCGCAGCGGTTGTTGCGGCTGTGCATGGACGTTGCGGTCACGATGAGGTCGCCGATGCCCGCCAGTCCGCCGAACGTGTACTCCGCGCAGCCCATTTTCAGCCCCAGACGGCTGATTTCGGCAATGCCGCGCGTGATGAGGGCGGCGCGGGCGTTGTCGCCGTTGCCCAGCCCGCTGGAAATGCCGACGGCGAGCGCCTCGATGTTCTTCATCGCGCCGCACAGCTCTACGCCGAGCACGTCCGTGTTCGTGTAGGTGCGCATACAGGTGTTCATGAACACATCCTGCACCGTTTCCGCCACCTGCATGTCCGTGCAGGCGGATACGATGGAGGTCGGCATATCGAGCGCGACTTCCTCCGCATGGGTCGGGCCGGACAGCGCGACGAGCTTCACATGGTCATGCTGCCCGTCCTTGCTCAATTCGTCGCGGATGACCTCGGTCATGGTCATGAGTGTGTCCGGCTCAATGCCCTTGGCAACATCCACGATAATCTGTCCGTCCGGGATGAACGGGCGCGCGCTTTCCGCCGTCTGCCGAATGGCGATAGATGGCACGGCGAAAAGCAGAATATCCTTGCCGCTCGCCACTGTCTGCAAATCGCAGGTGAAATGCACCGTTTCGGGGATGACCAGCCCCGGCAGCGCGGGATGCGTGCGCGTAGCAGACAGATTTTCGATTTCCTTCGGGAATTTTGACCACACGGTCACATCGTGCCCGTTGCGGTGCAGCAGCCGTGCCAGCGCAATGCCCCATGTGCCGGAACCAAGAATGCCAATTGTCGTCTGGTTATTCATGCGATGTTTCTCCTTCTGCTGGATGATGGACGTTCAGCTCGCGCATCAGCATCTCGTAAAACTCCCTCTGATCGCGCCGCAGCCGAATGAAATGCCCTTCGGGATTCAAGAAGCAGTGTTCGGACGAGCCGGTGAACACACGCGTTCCGTCCTGCTTCGTCATGTCGTAGCCAATCGTCAGCACGACGCCGTTGAACGCCTCCACGCGCACATCCACCGTGATGCGGTCGTCGAACGTCGTCGTCGCCAGATACTTGCAGTTTACCGCCGTCACGGGCGAAATCACCCCGCGGCGCTCCAGTTCCGCATACGGGAAGCCGAGCTGTTCCAGATACGCCACGCGCGCTTCCTCCATGAAGCGGATATAATTCGAGTGGTGCGTCACGCCCATGCGGTCGGTTTCATAATACTGCACCCGATGTGTTAATGCTTGCATTGCTTACCAATTCAGGCGGCATCCGTCCGCGGAGCAGCCCGTTTCCTCCTGATTTTCTTCCGCCGGAATCACGCCGCGCAGCACGTCCGTCATTTCTGCCAGCGTGTAGGCTTTCAGGCGGATGCGCTGCCCATTGACGAAGAGAATCGGCACGCCGCGCGGATGATAGGTGTCCAGCGTGTGCTGGATGGCGGCTTTCACGTCGTCCGCGTAGGTGCGGTTTTCCAGCGCCTGACGCATTTCGTCCGCATTCAGTCCGATGTCCGCCGCCAGCACGCACAGCACGTCAATTTGCCCGATGTCGCGCCCCTCGACCCAATACGCGCGGTAAACCCGGTCACTCCACGCCTCGTGCTTGCCCGATTTTTCCGCCAGCACCGCCCCTTCAAACGCCAGATACGTCATTGGGCGCGGGCGGATTTCCGGCGGAAGCTGCATGTTCAGCCCGACCGTCTCCGCGGGTTCTTTCAGCCGCGTGAAATACGCCCGATGCTCCTCGTCGCAGATGTCGCTCGGTTCGCCGCCTTCGGGGGTCAGCGCATACGGATGCTCGATGATTTCCGCCTCTTGGCGCAGCGTTTTCAGCGCCGCGCGGAGGTTTTCTTTCGTGACAAGGCAGAACGGGCACACATAGTCTGTCAGAAAATCAATGGTCAGCATGGGGATTTCTCCTTTCGGGGGATAATCAGCCGTCGTCGTCGCGCCAGCACTCGTTTTTTGCGCTGCCATCGCGGTACGTCGGTTCATAGGGCGACATGTCCTCGTCGTCCTCATCGGGGGATACGCGGTCGCTGTCGTCAGGGATTTTGCGGATGCGCTCCATCTTCGCCGCCTCCTTGCGTTCTGCCTTCTATCATACCACTTTCGCGGGAGGACTGCAAGGGGGAAGAAAAAGCGCCTTGCCCCCGGCGGGTGCGCGGAGCAAGGCGGAAAGAAATTTTGTCGCGGGTTAGTTGTTCAGCCAGTCGTTGGCGTCGGGGTAGGTGTAGGGGATGTTGTTGGTTTTGGCGTATTCTAAGGCGTAGGAGTTGCGAGGGACGGTGAGGGTGAGGTTGGAACAGTCACCGAACGCGTAGTCGCCAATGGAGGTAACGGAATTGGGGATGGAGACGGAGGTCAGGGAGTCGCAGTAGTAGAACGCGCGGTTGCCAATGGCGGTAACGGAATCGGGGATGGTGACGCTCGTCAGGGACTCGCAGAAGTAGAACGCGTTGTCACCAATGGAGGTAACGGAATCGGGGATGGAGACGGAGGTCAGGGAGTCGCAGTAGTAGAACGCGCTGTCGCCAATGGCGGTAATTCCCTGCGGAATGGTATAAGTTGAAGAACTGATGCCGGCAGGATAGGAAATCAAGGCTTTATCGGCTTTTCGGAACAAAACGCCATCAATGGTGGCAAAATACGGATGCTCAGGAGAAACAGAAATGCTTTTTAGTGCGGAACAGACTGTAAAAGGATTCGTACCAATTTGTTCAACGGAATCGGGGATAGTGATGCTCGTCAGGGAATCGCACAAGGAGAACGCGCAGTCACCGATGGAGGTAACGGAATCGGGGATGGTGACACGGGTCAGAAACTTGCAGTCGTAGAATGCGCTGCTTTCAATGGCGGTAATCCCCTGAGGAATGTTATAAGTTGTGTACTCCCTTCCTTTAGGATAAGAAATCAAACAGCTATCTGCTTTACGGAATAAAACGCCATCAATGGCAAAAAAGTACGGATGTTCAGAAGAAACGAAAATACTTTTTAGTGTGCTGCAGTATGCAAAAGGATTAACAGAAATTTTCGCAACGGAATCTGGGATGATGATGCTGATTAGAGAATTACACAGATAAAACGCTCTGTTATCAATGGAAGTAACCTTTTTTCCATTGAGCATATTGGGAATGGTGAGCTTTTCTGCTTTTCCATTGTACCCTGTAATCTCCACTGTTCCATCATCCAGCAGCGCATACTGGTAGTCGCGCTCATCCTCCGCCACCGCACCCGTCCAGCAGGCACACATCATCACAACAACCATCAGCAGAGCTACGAACCATTTCTTTTCCATTAGAACAACCTCCTTTATGCCATTATCATACACAACAAGCCTTCATTTGTCAATGCGATTCCATAAAAAGCCCCCAGCATATCCACGATACGAAAATATTTGTTCGTGTTCGCCTTGCATGTGCCGGACAAAATGTGCTATACTGTGTTCCTAAGCCAAGGAGGATTGCAACGATGAACGACCAAATCATCATTCGCGGCGCAAGAGAACATAACCTGCGCAATGTTAGCCTGACCGTCCCGCGCGACAAGCTCGTTGTGTTTACGGGGCTGTCCGGGTCGGGCAAAAGCTCGCTGGCGTTCGATACCATTTATGCCGAGGGACAGCGGCGCTATGTGGAAAGCCTGTCCAGCTATGCGCGGCAGTTCCTGGGGCAGATGGAGAAGCCCGATGTTGACCAGATTGACGGCCTGTCCCCCGCTATCTCCATTGACCAGAAAACCACCAGCCGCAATCCGCGCTCGACCGTCGGCACGGTGACGGAAATCCACGATTATCTGCGCCTGCTTTATGCGCGCGTGGGGCATCCGCATTGCCCGAAGTGCGGCAAGGAAATCCGCCAGCAGACCGTTGACCAGATGGTGGACGCAATCGTCGCCTATCCCGAAGGCACGAAACTGATGGTGCTGTCGCCCGTCATCCGCGGCAAAAAGGGCGAACATGTCAAAGTGTTCGAGGAGGCGCGCAAGAGCGGTTTCGCGCGCGTGCGGGTGGACGGCGAGCTGTATCGGCTGGAAGAAGTGCCGGCGCTGGACAAAAAGAAGAAGCACTCGATTGAAATCGTCGTTGACCGCCTGATTGTCCGCCCCGGCAAGGAGTTCCAGAGCCGTCTGGCGGATTCCATTGAGACGGCGACGAAGCGCTCCGGCGGCTTGGTCATCATGGACATGATGGACAAGGGCGAACTGCTCTTCTCCATGAATTACGCCTGCCCGGACTGCGGCATCTCCATCGAGGAACTCAGCCCGCGCATGTTCTCCTTCAACAGCCCCTATGGCGCGTGTCCGGCGTGCAGCGGGCTGGGCTACCGCATGGTGGTAAGTACAGATATTCTGTTCCCGGATAAGTCGCTGTCTCTACGGCAGGGCGGACTGAACGCCATGGGCTTCGGTTCGGCGGATGGCGACGGCGTGACGGCGCAGTATTTCCAAGCCTTATGTGACAAGTACGGCTTCACGATGGATACGCCGATTCAGGAGATTCCCGAAGCGGGCATCCATGCCCTGCTTTACGGCACGGGCAGCGAGAAGCTGACCATGACCTATGACACGCCCAGCGGCAGGGGGACGTATTCCACGACGTTCGAGGGCGTGATTCCGTCCTTGGAGCGCCGCTATGAGGAAACAGGCAGTGAGGCCATGAAAGCCGCCTATGAAGAATACATGGCGGAAGAACCCTGCCCGGTCTGCCACGGCAAGCGCCTGAAGCCGGAAGCGCTGGCGGTCACAGTCGGCGGCAAGAATTTGTATGAGGTGTCCAGCCTGTCCATCACGGACGCGCGGGCGTTCTTTCAGTCGCTGGCGCTGACGGAGAAGGAAAGCATGATTGCCGCGCAGATTTTGAAGGAAATCAACGCGCGCATGGGCTTTCTGGAGGACGTCGGGCTGGGTTACCTGACATTGGCGCGCGCGGCAGGGTCGCTGTCCGGCGGCGAGGCGCAGCGAATCCGGCTGGCGACGCAGATTGGCTCGGCGCTCATGGGCGTGCTGTATATTCTGGATGAACCGTCGATTGGCCTGCATCAGCGCGACAACATGAAGCTCATTAACACCTTGAAAAAAATGCGCGACTTGGGCAACACGCTGATTGTCGTCGAGCACGACGAGGACACGATGTACGCGGCGGACTGGATTGTGGACGTCGGGCCGGGCGCGGGCATCCACGGCGGCAACATCGTCGCGGAAGGCACGGTGGAGGATATCAAGCGCAATCCGAACAGCATCACCGGGCAGTACCTGTCGGGCAAGAAGCGCATCGAGATTCCCGACGTGCGCCGTCAGCCGAAGGGCTTCCTGACCATCCGCGGCGCGAAGGAGCATAATCTCAAGAACATTGACGTGAAAGTGCCGCTTGGCTGCCTTTGCTGCGTGACGGGCGTGTCGGGGTCGGGCAAATCCAGCTTGGTGAACGAAATCCTCTACAAGCACTTGGCGAAGGTGCTGAACCGCGCGAAAACCCGTCCCGGCGCGTTTGGCAGCATGGAGGGCGTGGAGCAGCTGGACAAAATCATCTGCATTGACCAAAGCCCCATCGGGCGCACGCCCCGGTCGAATCCGGCGACGTACACCGGGCTGTTTGACCAGATTCGCAAGATCTTTGCCGCCTCCCCCGAAGCGAAGGCGCGCGGCTACAAGGAAAACCGCTTCTCCTTCAACGTCAAGGGCGGGCGGTGCGAAAACTGCTGCGGTGACGGGATGCTGAAAATCGAAATGCACTTCCTGCCGGATATTTTCGTGCCATGCGACGTGTGCAAGGGCAAGCGCTACAACCGCGAGACGCTGGAAGTGACCTATAAGGGCAAGAATATCTCCGACGTGCTGGACATGAACATTGAGGAAGCCATCACGTTCTTCGAGAATCACGAGAGCATCCGCCGCAAGCTCGAAACGCTCTACGACGTCGGCTTGGGGTACATGAAGCTGGGGCAGGCATCGACGACCCTTTCCGGCGGCGAAGCGCAGCGCGTGAAGCTGGCGACGGAACTCAGCCGCCGCGCGACGGGCAAGACGCTTTATGTCTTGGACGAGCCGACGACCGGGCTGCACATGGCAGACGTGGACAAGCTCATCGGCGTTTTGCAGCGCCTGACTGAAACGGGCAACAGCGTGCTGGTGATCGAGCACAATCTGGATGTCATCAAGGTGGCGGACTACCTGATTGACCTCGGCCCGGAAGGCGGCGACAAAGGCGGCGAAATCGTCTGCGAAGGCACGCCGGAGGAAGTTGCCGCGTGCGAAAAGTCGTACACGGGGCAGTTCCTCAAGAAGATGCTGGGGAAACGCTGATTTCTGCCGCGCAATGCGGATGCCGTCAGCGCGAATCCGATTCCGAAGCGAATCACTATTTGAAAAATTGACGAGGCGGGTGTGCCTGCCATCAGCGGAGCGCACCCGCTTCCTGCTGCGCGAAAATGCAACATTCCCGGAAATATGTTGAAATTCATCGAAAAACGCGATATAATGGAACAAGCTAATCTGCCGGAAAGGGGTGAGCGGCTTGAAGAAACATGGAATCCGCGGCCTGCTGATACTGGCGCTGATTTGGGCGCTTATCGGCGCAGCATGGGCGGAGGAAATGCTGCCCGCCTCCATCCGCGAGGCGCAGTCCGCTGAAGAGGCAAACGCGCTGCTCATCCAGTCCGATACCGGCGAACGCTTGAATGTTGTGAGCGGGCAAGTCCGCCTGATTGTCCAGACGCGGCGCGACGACATGTTCTGCGCTGATTACTGGCGTTCGGGCGAGGAAAAAGGCGAATTTGACCTGACTGCGAAGGAAAACCGTTACGGCGCGCCTTATGCCTACTACATCGGCACCATGTGCACGCGTGCGGTGTACTCGATGGCGCTGTCCTACCTTGGCGTGGATATGACCCCGGTGGATATGAGCGTCCTTGCCCAGCGGCGCACGCTGAATGAGCCGTACGACGAAATCACGGCGCTGGTGGATGGTTTGGCGCGGCGTGGATTGACCGAAGCGACATTTGATGAAATGATGGCGCAGTATCTCAACGATGAGCGATATTCGCCGCTATATATATATATGAAGCGGACGAACGGTGTAGGTCATGCGCTGCTGATTGTGGGGTATAATGCGGAGCGGAAGCGGTTTGTGGCGGTTGATCCGTCGCCGCGCGGATTTCAGGGGGATACGGTGCGGACGTATGAATTGTCGTTTGCGCAGAATCGCCAGCGGGTGATGCGCTGCCCGTATGCGAAGGACTTGGAAGGCGCAAAGGTCTTGCAGGTGTATCAGTGGTATTGGATAGGGGAAGAAACAGAAAAAGAATAGGCGCGGCACAAAGGGGCTAAACACGCGGAAAAAGAATGGAGAAGAAGCCGTCTCCATCGCGCAGAGGGGTCAAAAGGGGAATTTCGCACGTCCGCAGACGCGCCCCCTAAGCCGCACTATTACACCCTCGTTTGTCCTAAACACAGCCATGTAACCTTTTCTTCATGTTCCGCAACGTTCAAAGTAACCTCTTCCGCAAATTGTATTCAAATTGTACACACCTGTACTTCAACTGTTTTTTTGCATTTTCCAGCCGAAAACAGCCTATTTTTTACATTCATCACTTTTCTTTTTCTCGTATCCGTGATACAATAGAAGTGTGAATACTTCTTATTGTGCAGTCGGACGTCAGGCAGTAGCAATTTGAAAGTTCCGTTTTTCTTTGCGCTTGTTTTGTCGAGTTTTTACTTCCATTTTTTGCCGTCGACTTTGAAGGAGGTTCTTTCCCGTGGATGATGCGAAACGTCCTGCGCCAGAAACCGTCAATTTCTCAACCTGCCGAATTGTGAGCGTCCGCGCTGTACCCGCCGCAAGCCCGAATTTCGCGCCGGTGTACTGCCTGATGACGTCGGAGGTGGACGGGTTCCCTATACCGCAGGC
>ULVE01094973.1_pt1 | contig 9968 bp, 10 predicted proteins | sample 1959161 | NCBI WGS metagenome assembly ULVE01 (sample SAMEA4835778, study PRJEB28245) | human gut metagenome | biome: gut microbiome; material: fecal sample | place: Denmark | collected 2008
GCCCGACGGGGCGGAGATAATCATAAGAAAATCGAGAGTGTTCATCCCGGCAAGTGTATTTGACAATAAGGAGCTGTTGCGAAACGACCCTGAATATCTTGCGAGCCTGTCTATGCTTCCGACCGCCGAGAGAAAGGCGCTTCTGTACGGGGATTGGAACAGCTTTACGGGGCAGGTTTTCACCGAATGGAGAGATGACCCGGAGCATTATTGCGACAGAAGATGGACGCACGTCATAGCACCGTTTGAGATACCTCGCCACTGGGAGATAGTTAGGGGATTTGATTTCGGGTATACAAGGCCGTTTTCGGTAGGGTGGTATGCGGTGGATACCAAAGGGTGCATCTACAGGATAAGGGAATACTACGGCTGTACGGATAAGGCAAATGAGGGCATAAGGCTTGAGCCGTCGGTAATTGCCGAGAATATCAGAAAAATAGAGCGTGACGATCCGAATATAAGAGGGAGAAATGTGTACGGGGTCGCAGACCCTTCAATATTCGATAAAAGCCGTGGGGAAAGCGTCGCCGACCTTATGGCACGGTCGCCTAACTTTATAATCTGGTCGCCGGGGGATAACGCAAGAATATCGGGTAAGATGCAGTACCACAACAGGCTGGCGTTCAACAGTGACGGGGAGGCGATGTTCTATTGCTTCAACACCTGCAGAGAGTTTATCAGGACTATTCCTGCGCTTATGTATGACGAAAAGAACGTGGAGGATATTGACACAACGATGGAGGATCACATATATGACGAATGCAGGTATGTCCTTATGGAGCATCCTATCGCCGCACCGGTAAAGCGTGGTGAGGTTCCTGCAGGTGACGATCCTCTCGAACAGAGAAAGCCCGAAAGAGCGGAATCGTTCTATATGATGTGATTATGAAAGGAGAAATATGAAGAAAATCGGTAAGGAGCAGGTGCGTAAGGCAAGGCAGACGCTTGCAAAGTATAAGGAGGGGAAGGCGGTACTCGACAAGAGAATCGTGTCAAACGAGCAGTGGTGGAAATTAAGGCACTGGGGCGAAATAGGCTATGACAAGGACGATACAAGGCCTATGCCGGCATCGGCGTGGCTGTTCAACTCGTTGGCAAATAAGCACGCTGACGCTATGGACAATATACCTGAGCCTGCGGTGCTTCCGAGAGAAAAAAGCGACGAGGAGGTCGCAAAGCAGTTATCGCTGATACTTCCTGCGATACTTGAACGCTGTGGTTACGAAAAGCTGTACAGCGACGGCTGGTGGTACAAGCTCAAGAACGGCAGTATGTGTACGGCTGTTGTATGGGACCCTGACGCTGACGACGGTATGGGGGATATAGCGATAAGAAACGCAGATATTCTGAATCTGTTCTGGGAGCCGGGCATAAAGGATATTGAGGAGAGCGCAAACCTTTTCTATGTGACGCTTGTTGACCGTGAGCGGCTGAATCTGATGTACCCTGAACTTTTGGGGGAAGATACCGAAAGCGTTGCGGGCGGTACTGAAAACGTGGAAAAGTACAAAACGGAGGATAAGACGGACGACAGTGTGAAGGTCGAAGTCGTCGACTGGTACTACAAGAAAACGATAAACGGCAGAAAACAGCTCTGCTACTGTAAATTCTGCGGCGACAGGGTGATATATTCGAGCGAGGATGATGAAAGCTGTGCCGACGGATTCTATAAACACAGCCGTTATCCATTTGTTATGGATACGCTGTTTGTGCAGGAGGGAACGCCGTGCGGATTCGGCTACATAGATGTTATGCGTGACGCACAGATGTATATAGATAAGCTGTCGCAGGTCGTTCTTGAGCATACGGTGATGATGAGCAGAAAGAGATATTTTATCCGACAGAACAGTGCGGTGAACGAAGCGGAATTTGCCGACTTGAAAAACAGGTTCGTTCACGTTGCGGGAAATCTCGGTGAAGAGGATATAAGGGAAATTAAGGCAGAGCCGCTGGACAGCTCGGTGATGAATGCGCTGAGCTTTAAAATAGACGAACTGAAGGAAACGAGCGGAAACAGGGATTTTTCTCAGGGGTCGGTTTCAAACGGCGTTACGGCGGCAAGCGCCATTGCGGCTTTACAGGAGGCAGGAAGCAAGCTGTCGAGGGATATGATAAAGGGAACGTATTTTGCGTTCCAGCAGGTGTGCTATCTGATAATAGAGCTGATAAGGCAGTTCTATGATACGCCGAGAAGCTTCAGGATAACCGGGGGATATGACGCTTTTGACAACTCAGCCATAAAGGAGCAGAGCAGGGAGCTTTTCGGTGTACAGCTTGGGACAAAGAAGCCTGTCTTTGATATAGTATGTACGGCATCGAAGAAATCGCCGTTTTCCAAAGCTTCGCAGAATGAACTTGCAAAGCAGCTTTTTCAGCTGGGATTTTTCAATCCGGAAACGGCGGTGCAGGCACTGGGCTGTCTTGCGATGATGGACTTTGAGGGAAAAGAAGAAATTGAGCGTGTAATAAGGGATAACGCAGGAATGAACGAGGTGAAGATATGACAAGAGTAAGAATAGACAAGTCGGGTCTTGGCAGGGATATATATATCACGGGACACTGTGCGAATGAAAACAGCGGATCGACAGAGGCTACGCTTGTATGTGCGGCAATGACAACGCTTGCACAGACGATAGCGCAGAATGTTTTTGACAGCGAGGACACGGGGGATACCGATATTATTGACGTTACGCTGAGAAGCGGTCAGGCGGTCATAAGCTATGTGACGGACGATGACGGACTGAACACGGCGGTTGACGGGATATGCAAGGGGTTTGATATGCTGGAGGAAAACTATCCGGAATATGTATCCTGCTACAGAAGTGAGAGGTAAATATGGAAGCGACAGAGAATGTGCAGGCGACAGATAACGGTATAGAAAACGCTGAAACAAGCGAAGAAGTAAAGGTACAAAAGAGTGATGAAAGCCTGAGCGAAAACAATAAACCTGATGAAGCCGAAAAAGAACAAAACGAGGATAAGGCGGAGCTTTTCAGGCAGGCGGTGCTTAAGTCAAAGCGTGAGAGGGCGGCAAGGGCAGAACGGATATTGGGCCTTGTGGCACAGTTTTGCGGAGCGGATAAATGCGACTATGACGGAATAGAAAATGCGGTATCCGAGAGGAACTTCGAGCGGTGCAGAAGAAACGATATGGAGTACAGGCTGGAGCGGTGGCAAAAGGAAAGCGAGGAGGTAAAGCAGATGTATCCTCAGTTTGACCTTGCGAAAGAAATGAGTGACAGAAGATTCTTTTCGCTGTGCTATAAGGGCGTGGGGCTTGAGGAGGCTTATCTTATCGTGCATAAGGACGAGCTTTTTACCGCCGCAATGGAATATGCGGCATCTGAACTTATGAGAAGCGGTGCGTTCTGTAAAAGCGACAGAATGAAGGAGGGCGCGCTGTCACCTGCGGGAGAGGTTACGAAAAGCGAGAAAAGCCTGTCTAAAAATGAGCGGAAGGAACTTATCAGACGGACGGAGAGAGGGGAAAGAGTGGTGCTTTGACAGTTTATGAATGAGAAGGAAGGGGGTGAGATATGAATACTGCAACGGGAGGGCAGGAGGGAATAAAAAAGCCGCAGCCGCACGGAGAAAAGTTTTTTGCGGCAGGAAGAAACGATAAGAAAAACGATAAGAAAATAGAAAGATGACGGTATCAGCCGTCGGGAAAGGAAATCTATATGAAGATGAGAGAAGTTAAATTAAATCTGTTCGATGTACAGACAACAGGACAGGCAAGTCTGTCCGCCGAGATGAAAACGTTCTATGAGAACACGCTGATAGATATGGCGGAGCCTAAGCTGGTGCATGACCGCTTTGCAGACAAATATCCGATACCCAAGAATAACGGTAAGACGATAGAACTGAGAAAGTACAGCTCGCTTGCAAAGGCGACAACACCGCTTGTCGAGGGCGTTACACCTGCGGGAAACATGCTGTCGGTAACAGCTAAGACAGCAACGGTGAATCAGTACGGCGACTATATCAAGCTGTCGGATATGCTGGAGCTTACCGCAATAGACAACAATGTAGTGCAGTCAACAAAGCTGCTCGGCAGTCAGTCGGGAAGAACGCTTGACACGATAACAAGAGAGATAGTTAACGCAGGAACGAATGTTATATATGCCTGCGGTAAGGACGGGGGCGAGGTGCTGTCAAGAGATGAACTGAGCAAGGACTGCGTTTTATCGGTGGATACGGTATTCCGTGCCGCCGCACAGCTTGAGAGCATGAATGCAGACGGAATAGACGGGGAGAGCTATGTTGCGATAATACACCCTTATGCCGCATATGACCTTATGAGAAGTGCAGAGTGGGTCGATGTGCATAAGTATGCCGACCCTGAAAGCATATTCAAGGGTGAGATAGGCTCGCTCGGCAATGTGAGATTTGTAAAAAGCACGGAGGCAAAGATATTTGCCGATGAAAGCTGTCCGCAGTTCTATCAGCTGACCTCCGACGCAAATTTCCTTGAGGGAAAGGACTATTATACGAAGTCGGGCGACAGCTATCAGAAGGCAAGCGTTTCGGCAGGCGGTCAGGTCACAGCCTCAACGTATTATGAGAAGAAGGCGCTTGCGGTGTTCTCTACTCTGGTTATAGGAGCGCACGCTTATGCGGTGACGGACGTTGCCGGCGGCGGTCTTCAGCACATAGTAAAGCAGCTCGGCTACGGCGACGATCCTCTGAACCAGAGAGCAAGCGTGGGCTGGAAGGCGGTACGCACAGCCGAGATACTTACGGACGAGTATATGGTGAGAATAGAAAGCTGTTCTCCTGTTTATTCGGAAAAGACGAGCGCAAATTAAAGCCGGTAAAGGAAAACCGGAATAAGCGGCACAGGGTCACTGCAGGGTATGGTGACAGCAACGGCAGTGCGGGAGGGTAAGGGGAATAATATTGCAAAGGAGAAATATATGAAAGAAAATTTAACTGAGCTTGTGGCGGTAAGGCTGTTCAAGGACAACGACAAGTACAACTCGGATGTGTTTGTATCGGTGAACTGCAACAATTATCTTATACGCAGAGGTGAAACGGTGATGGTGCCGTTGTTCATAAAAAAGGAACTGGACAGAGCAGAGCTTCAGAGAAAGAGAGCGGAATACTACCGTGATGAAGGCTGGAAGCAGTCGCTGATAGTGCAGGAGGGTAAGTGATGACGGTAAAGGAAGTCATTGAAACGGTTGACGCACTGCGACCGAATGAGATTGCCGCAGAGGACAAGAGAAAGTGGCTTTATGAACTTGAAAGCAGGATATATGAGGATTTGTATGTTACGCACGAGCATGAGGGAATCGGGTTTACCGATACGGAAAAGATTTTGAGCGACGATACAACGGAGCTTTTCATAAAGGCTCCGCACGATGAGATATACATTCTTTATCTTTGCTCGCTGATAGATTTTTACCATGCGGAGTATGAGAGATATGCCAATGACAACGCTCTGTTTGACGCTTTGTATGAAAGCTGCTGTCGTTTCTGGAACAGCAGGCATATTTCGTGCGTGAGAACCGAAATTACGGGATAGGAGGAAGAACTTGGCGGTAAGAGAAATAACGGGTGGTACGGAAAGTGCCGTAAAGTTCGGCGGTATCGATCGCTCGAACGGAACGCCGCTTGGATGCTGGCAGGAGCTGTACGGTATGGATTTTACCGCTTTTCCTGCGCTTAAAACGGTAAAGCCGTTTTCGTACAAGGCGTTGGCTGACGGTATAACGGGGTATATCATAAAAAACGGAGAGATAGTATACACAAAGGCGGACGGTATATATATTTCGGGAGTGAAAACGGCGGTGAATCTCTGTGCAGGGGAAAAACAGCTTGTGTCACTTGGAGCATACATACTGATAATGCCGGACGAGGTGCTTGTAAATACCGCAGACACGCCTGTAAGCGTGCGGTATACTGCGAAGCCGGCGCTTTCAGGCACACTGCTTGAATATAACCAGAATCAGACACGGCCTACGGTTTCTATATACAAGCTGTTGTATCTTGATGTGCCGGAGGAAAGCGTAGCACTGTCAAGCTACAGCGTTGGCGATATGGTCAGGATAGATTATGAATACGGCGGAAAGAAACACTATCTGTCTGCATTGATAAGCTCGGTTGGAAAGGAAAGCTACAGCAAGAGCGGTTGCGTGTCGATCAATTTCGACACGAGTGCGTACAGCGATACCCACTATTTCTATACGGAAAAGCGGAAGATGGACAAATTCAGAGTGCCTAGTATAAAGAATGCGGTCATAAGCTGTCCGATACCGAAGATGGATTTTATTACAGAGCATAACAACAGGCTGTGGGGGTGTTCATCGGCAAATCGTGAAATATACTGTTCAAAGCTCGGAAGTGCTACGGAGTGGGGAAGCTATGACGGCATCTCAACTGACGCATGGGCGGCAACGGTAGGGTCTGACGGGGATTTCACCGGAGTATGCGTGTACGGGGGTGGCGTACTGTTCTTTAAGGAAAATGTCGTCCATATTGTCTATGGCACAAGAGCGTCAAACTTTACGCTAAGCACTGTAAAGCTGAGAGGCGTTCAGAAGGGCAGTGCCGGCTCGCTGTGCATATCGGACGGACTGCTTTATTATAAGGCACCTGAGGGTATATTCAGCTTTAACGGCTCTGCATCGGTGAGGATCGACGCAAAGCTGGGTGATGATATTACCGATACGGCGGTGATGACGGCAAACGGAAGATATGTCGTTATGTGTGCGGCTGACAAAACGGTGTATTATTATGACAAGCGTTACTCGGCGTGGTACACAAGACAGCTTGCGGATGTAATCTCGGCACACGAGATAAACGGCAGGCTGTATGCCGTTACCCGTGACAGCAATAAAAAGATGAGACTTGTAATGCTTGTCGGAAACGACAGCAGCTATACGGACAGTGACAGGAGCGAATTTTCTGCGGTCAGCGGCGAGCTTGGCAGGGGAAGCATATTCAGAATATATAAAAAGCTGAGAATGTCACTGTATCACAAGAAGCAGGACGGCGAAACACTTGAACTGTCGGCATATATAAGCACTGACGGCGGAGAATGGAGGAAGGTATATGAGCTTTGGGGTGAAAAGGGGAATGGCGAAGAAATAGCTGTCGCTCCGGTAATACCGCTCAGAAGCAGAAAGATAAGAATAAAGATATGCGGTGAAGTAAGCGGTGACGCTTGTGTGGCGCTGTACGGCATATATCTTGACAGTGAAAAGGGAAGTGAAATAAGTGGATAATCTGAATATAAGCTTTGCTCCCGATAAATCTGCGGAGGACAAAGGGCGGATAAATGCGGTTGAGGATTATCTGTCACTACTTACCGAAAGGATAAAATTCTGTCTTAACGGTATAGATGAGAATATTGCGCAGAAATCTGACGGCGAAGAGGAAAAACAGCTTATTTACAGTACGATTGCGGATGAAGTGGGGCAGTTCACCAACACAGATAAAAATTGCGAGGTGTTCAACGACTATGAAAATAATGTTGCATCAGCGTACTATTCTCATGCCGAAGGGTATAAGACTACGGCTAACGCTCCGTACAGCCATGCGGAAGGAAGCAACACTGTAGCATCCGATCTATCCTGTCATGCAGAAGGCAGTGGAACGACCGCTTCGGGAAATTGTTCTCATGCTGAAAACACAGGCTGTATCGCAAGCGGAAGCAACTCACACGCAGAGGGGTATCATACTATAGCACGGGGAGAGCATTCGCACGCATCGGGAGCTCACACAATTGCGGGGATGGAGGTCTTTGCACTCGGAAGGTATAACAAAAAGGCTGAAGATGTGGCACTTGTTGTCGGTAACGGCTGGGGAAGCGGTAGCAATGAGTGGAGAAGCGATGCACTGACGCTTGACTATAGCGGTAATCTGAAACTTGCTGGAAATCTGACAGCAAATAGTCCCGGATGGGATTATTTAGGCGCCGAAATACACGGTGCAGCCAGATTCGGAAACAACTGGACGAGCGACAGCACGAGTATTTTACTTGCGGTCGGTAACGGGGCGGACAGCAAGAATCTGAGGGATGCCTTAACGCTTGACAGTGATGGTAATCTTCATATTTCGGGAAAGTTTACAGCTGACGGGGGTGTTAGCTATGTGCTTCCCTCTGCAACTGCCGACACGCTCGGTGGGGTGATGATTGGCGATAACATTAATGTATCGGACAGCGGTACAATATCGGTGAATCTGTCGGCGTACCTGAAAAACTCGGATATAGCGGACTGGGCAAAAGCTGAAAGCAAGCCTGCGTATACGGCGGAGGAAGTAGGAGCGGCAGAGAAGAAACATACACATAATATGTCGGATATTACGGATATGCCCGAATGGACGAAAACCGAGAATAAGCCTGCGTATACGGCAAGTGAAGTCGGAGCGGCAACAGCGGCAGATATTACTGCGGCGGTGAATGCTATCGAGATTGGTGGCAGAAATCTGCTGTATGACAGCACGGGGAACATCAAAGACGGCTGGAGCGGTAACACGGTCGTAAATGTCGGGGGCGGAATATCGGGTAACAGTCTTGCGGTTTCAAGAACTGGGTATTCCGGAAATGCAAGATATTTCGGCTTAAGCAAGCGGCACTTTCTGACGGATTTCAATGTCGGCACAAGCTACACTCTGTCGGCGTGGATAAAGGTCAGAAGCGATGTCGGGCTTGACGCAAGCGGGTATGTAATGGCACGATTTCGCTCGGCAGATGATAAAAAGCTGTATGCCCTGTCGCTGACAGTGAGCAGTCAGACAGAAAAAGACAAGTGGCTCTACTACGAAAAGACGTGGACGATAAACGACAGCGACATAGCAAAACTCGAATGCGTTGCTCTTGCGCTTGATAAAAACGGCATGATCGAGGCTTGCAACATCAAGCTCGAAAAAGGCACTAAGGCTACAGACTGGTCGCCTGCGGTCGAAGAGGACACGGAGCGTATCGCAAGCCTTGAAGCAAGAGTGGCAGCACTTGAAGCGGCGGCAGTATCGGGAGGTGAGGTATAATGTTGGATTTTGGAAAGTGGATAGTCGAGGTCGCAGTGAACGGCGTTAAGAGTGGCAGCTTTGACAGGGCTTGGGCGGCTATGCAGCTTGGCAATCATTACAGCCGTGACAGTATAACGGCGGAGGATATTGCGAGGTTTGATGAGGAGATGAATGAGTTTGAGGCAAAGATGAACGAGGCGGATAATACGGAAATATATGAGGAGGTTATATGAGCGAAAAACAGAAAAACAAGGATAAGGACAGCGCTCCGGTATATAAGAGCGGATACGGCGACGCACTGAAAAACAATCTTGCAAAGGTTATGGCAAAGAAGAATTTCAGCTATGACGCAGATAAGGACAAGCTGTTCTCACAGTATAAGAACAGCTATGAAAAATCGGGCAGAACGGCTATGCGTGACACGATGGGGAATGCGGCATCGCTTACGGGCGGATACGGCAACAGCTATGCGGTCACGGCAGGTCAGCAGGCGTACAACAGCTATATGTCAAAGCTCAGCGATAAGATCCCCGAACTTGAACAGAGGGCGTATGAACGTTATAAGGATGATGAGGAAAGTGCGTATAAGCGGCTCAATACGCTTATAGGGCTTGAGAAGTCGGACTACGGAAGATACCGTGACAGCGTTGACGATTATAACACAAACAGGAATTTTGAATATAATAAAAGTAAGGATGCTCTGGCACAGCGTAATTTGCAGGCACAGTTTGAACGTGATAATTACGAGAACGACAGGGATTATAACCGCAGGGTATATGAAAACGACAGGGATTATGACCGTAGGGTAAACGAAAACGACAGGGACTATAACCGTAGGGTAAGCGAAAATGACAGGGATTATGCTCAGAAGGTGTATGACAGCGACCGCAATTATCAGATAAAACTGAACAGCTCGCTGAAAGACGCTGTGGAGAATGAGGAAACCGACAGTACGAAATTTTCGCCGGTTGACGCTTATGATTTTATCAGCA
>ULVE01062289.1_pt1 | contig 9932 bp, 7 predicted proteins | sample 1959161 | NCBI WGS metagenome assembly ULVE01 (sample SAMEA4835778, study PRJEB28245) | human gut metagenome | biome: gut microbiome; material: fecal sample | place: Denmark | collected 2008
GCTCTTCCATATTCTTCTTCAAAAAATATTCGCGCTCGTCTTCAAGGTTTAAAAACGCTTCCTCCACAGGCAGTTCCTCGCAAAACTCCAGTGCATCACAGATTCTCTGTACCGGTTCATCCGGGATCTCCTGTTTTAATTTTTGAAGTGATCTGATCCGGTCATAAGAAAAATGATCCACTGCTTCTGCCATCTGGCTTTGAAAGAGAACTGCAAAATTCTCCATCTGGGATAAAATTTCTTCCACCGTTGTCTTCTCATAATGAATGAGCAAAAGCACTACCGTCTGCAGTCTCAGACATTCACTCATCCTTTTTTCTCTTGATTTCCACTGATCTGCCACCAGAAAAATTTCCGGGATCTGAAACGCCAGAATTGATACCACAGCGATAAATAAAATGTGATACCAGACAATCCGGATCTCATGATATGCCCGCACCTGTAAAAAAAGTGCCTCCGCAATTTCTTCCGTCCCCTGCATATTATCTGTTAAAGAAAGTTCCTGTTTTAACTCCTCCCAGACTACAGACTGTTCCAGATGCTCCTGAAATGCCTCCTGATCCATTTTCAAACCCTCAGTTGCCATTTGTGCTGCCAGCTCCTGATATTGTCTCTTTACCTGCTCCCTGGCTCTCTCCGGCATCATCATAAGCTGATAAGACGGAATTTTTATCTGTGTCAGAATCTGGGAACGCTCTGCATTCTGATACACCGTGAGAAACAATACGCTTCCAAGCAATGCCGCTGCAAAAAAGCAGACTTTTTTCATCAGAAAAGCCCGGACATTTCCAAATCCCTGCAACTGTTTGATCTGTTCATTTTTCTTCAGACATTTTGTATAATGCCGGCTGACATAGACATCCAGTAAATATGCCATCCATGGAAACTGTAACAGCCACTTTTCCAGCCGGTACCGGTCTTTTTGTTCCTCATCCGGCAGAAACAGCCATAGGATAAGTCCATAAATTCCAATCGTTGCCACGAACAGGAGCACTGTTGTCAACATTCCATAGCTGCCATAATAATAAGCGGACAGCCCCTCTGAAACCCGGACCGCCCAGAACCTCACAACCGGCAGGAAGCAGACCGGAAGGACGGAAAGAACATCCAGCCCTGTAAAACCATGCATTTTCGACTTGCAGAGCAGAAGATTTTCGCGTATTTCCTCTTTCAGATACTGCAGATTTCTCTGAAAGACAGAGTATCCATCCGAAAGCATATCTCCATCCTCCCGGATGACCGCACACATTGCGCCATAGATACGCACATAGGAATGTTCTGTGGGGAGCGTGACCGTATGTGACTCCTCCACTTCTGCTACTGCCTCCTCAATATTTTTCTGTTTTCCGTAAGCGGCCGATAACTCCGACAGATAATGTTCGAACTTCTCCTCCTGTGAGACCGTCTTTATCCAAAGCCGCTTTTTTCGGTCATACCGGATAAATACAAGCAGAAGAATGACATACAAAATGCCCTCAAATATCCACATTGAAAAATGCCTCCTTCTCTTCCTTCGTCAGCCATTTCACCATTTCTGCCCGTGTCGTCTCGCTGATGGTATGCAGCTTCACATACCGTTCCCCGTCAAACCGTACAAGTTCCACGATCCGGTATCCCTCCGGACTTTCCGTGTCAGGCACGATCTCGCTGATCCTCTCGATATAGCGCTGTCCCTCTCTGCTCATGTGCAGATGCACATCAAAACGTACCACTTCCGTCACCTGTTCTAATGCAACTTTCTCCGACTGAAAACTGCCCTCCTTCAACAGACTGTTCCGAAGCGACAGCAGAAGACTTCTCGTACTTTTTGCATGGTGTGTAAAAATCGTAAACAGAGAACCTGTCTGTCCACTCTCGATCATCCATGACGCCACTTTTGCACTGACAACCTCTCCGATAATGCTCACGGCTCCGTCTGTTTTTTTCTGTACTTCCAGAGCCTCCTGTCCGCCAATTCCACCGTGTTCCATCATCCCCGCCGTTTCGCGGAACGTCACAATATTTCTGTTTTGATAGCGCTCCCTCAAATGCAGCTCAAATGCCAGTTCTAACACACGGATGGTATATTCCTCCGGGATCTCTCCGACCATCGCAGTGAGCAATGTTGTCTTACCACAGCCCTGCATTCCGGTGACCGCCGTCACCTGACAGCCCTTCATGAGCCATTTTAAAAGTTCGACCGGGATTTCTGCATGTCCGCCTGTCACAAGCTGCTGTAACGAGACTTCCGGGATATTGTCGAGTTTACGGATAAAAAACATCCAGTTCTCCGCAAAATCCGGTCTGGCAACTACAACTCTGGCATGATCTGCCATCTCATGAACGAGATATCCTTTCTTTCGTGAAATTTCTCCCGGCTGATGATATCTGCAAAGATTTCTGGAAATCCGCTCCATCTCTTCCTCCCGCTCAAAATCCAGAAACGGCAGCCAGACACTTCTTCCATGATAAAAAATCCATGCACTGTGATACGTCCCCTCTTTTCCGGACACACCGCCGGAAACACCGTCGATCTTCATGTCGCGTAGCTCATCGATTGCACCAAGCCCTTTATAGTAAGCATAAATCTTCCTGCTCAAAAGCTCGATCTGCTCAATGAACTTCAATTTTCTTCCGCAGACTCCATAAACATGCTCAATCTGCTCCTCCGTGATCACATTTTCCGTTCCTGACAATAAGCCGTGTTCCTCGATCAGTTTTTCCATTGCTCCGCTGCCATACTGTTCTTTATACAGAAACAGCAGAATATCAAATCTGACCGCCGCCTGCCTGCTGCCTTTTTCCGAAAAGAAAAATGTATGCTTTATCATCTCTTCATCCATCTTCATTCCGTTTAACAGAAATTCCTGAATAAAAGAAATCAAATACTCTTTTACCTGTAAATTTCCGGTTCCGGCTTCTTTTAAATATCTGCGGAGTTCCTCCTTCTGCCTTAAAAGCCGAAATGTCTGTCTTTCGTCCAGTTTTAATTCATACAGATTTCTCCGCAGGATGCGGTTCACATGTTCACTCACCCGCTCCACAAGTTCCTGTCTTGTAATTTCCTGCTGTTTTCCTTCAAACAATTCCAGACTGCCTGTCTCTTCCACTGACATCCTGCCCGCCTCCCCTCTTATCAGACCGCTCCAGGATCATCTGTACGGTATGCTCTAACTCTGTGAAAAAATTTTCCCTCATATCTGTCGGAAGTAACAGTCTCCTGCCACGGATATACCTGTCTAATTTTCCCTCCCGGCATGCCATCTCAAACTCAGGATTATAGGGAACTACACCAAGTTTCTCCGGTGCAATCCGATAGATTCTGTGGATATTTTTCTTATTATAGACAGCATCTTTCTGATAACTTCCGATCAGATACACCACCTTCTCCGAAACATCTGCATGCTCTGAAAAAAAATGATCTAACCCCTGGGATGTCTGACTGAAATTGACAACAATAAGATCTGCCTGTTTCATCTGCTCTTTCGTCCAGTCATCCCTTTCACTTCCACAGTCAATAAAAGAAAAATCCATGCTTTCATCCAGCAAACGGATCACCTGGTTTAAAACATTTCTTGTCTCCTTCGGATAAAAATCGCAGAGCATCCGTTTCCCTTGCGGAATGCAGAAAAGTTTTCCATCTACAACAGACTGTAAAGCCTCCTCCAAATGATGTTCCGTAAGATTACCGTATTTTCCAGCCATCAACAGATAATCCAACCCTTCTAATGCGTAGTAAGCACAGTCTTCATTCACAGTCACAGAATCCGGTCTGGAAAAATTTCCGGCAAGATCATGCGCATTCTTTTCCGCTGAAAGCATCGCTACGCGGCAGTTATGTCTCGCAACGATCATGCTTGCCGTTGCGATCATATTCGATGTTGTTCCACACGCCGCTTCCTCACTCCAGAATACAATTTTCAAAAGCATTCCCCCCTTTTTGCACGGCGGACGCCCATTAAAACTTCTCTATAATCCTGCTCTGAAATATTCCTGCACAAGTGGAATAATACCTTTTCAAACTCCTTTGATAAATTTGCAAAATTCCGGTATCCCTCAAACTGCATCATCAGCCTGCTGCACTCGTCAGCCTCAGAAAATGGCAAAAACAACTGTTCTAATACAAAACAGTTTTCATCCACAAAAAGTTTTCTGATTCCTCCTGCACTCATATAACTTTTGCAAAAATCCCGGAATAAAACACTGACCGGATGTTCGATATGCAAAATAAATTCCCGGTACTTTTCAATCTCGCACTTCTCACAATTCAGCGCACAGATCAATTCATCACAATCTGTGACACTTTTCTCATCCGGCCAGCTGCCTAAATTTACAATGACATAGTCATAACCTTCTGTTTTCCACAGACTGCGCTCACAAAGCGCTGTGTAATCCACATTTTTATAAGTGATCATATTCATTTTTTCATTTGGTCTTGGGATGCAAAATCGCATTTTCTGCTCAAATGAATTGTCAATGACGAGAACACTATTCTTCATATTCTCTAAGATGCTGGCCAGATAGATACATAAATCCGTCTGTTCACAGCCAAAAATGCCAATTATCTTCTGCTTGCTCAAAATTCCTGCCTCCTAAAAATCTGCAGGGATATTCCTCGATAACTAACACTTATTTGATAAAAAAGATGTGATTATCATACTTTCTTTTTTTCAAAAAGTAAACTATCTTTTGGAAATTTATAAATATTTTAGAATTTGCATGATTTTCTTTTCTTTCTCCATAGAATCTTATATAATGGTATCAGATAATCGCAAAACAAGGAGGTCAAAATCCTCTCCTCGTTCAATGGAACTCGGATTTTGCTTCGCAAAACAAGGAGGTTTTATGAAAGACTTTATTATAACAACAGACACCACGACGGATCTTCCTGCAAGTTATGTCAACGAACATCATCTCGGCATGATGTCTCTTCCATATACGATTGAAAACCAGACTTACACCTGGGAACATTCCCTTCCAGAAAAAGAATTCTATGCCATGATGCGCAATGGTTCTCTTCCAACGACCTCACAGGCAAATCCTGAGGAAGCGGAAAATCTTTTTGAAAATATTATCCGAACACAGGACGTTGACATCCTGCACATTGCATTTTCTTCCGGTCTGAGTGGTACCTATAATAGCTGCCGTCTGGCTGCCATGAACCTTGCTGAGAAATATCCCGACAATAAAATCATCGTGATCGACTCTCTCTGTGCCAGCATGGGCGAAGGACTTTTTGTTCACAAGGCAGTCATGATGAAAGAAGAGGGAAAAAGTATTGACGAGATTGCTGCATGGTTAGAGGAAAATAAACTGCATGTCGTACATAACTTTACTGTAGATGACCTTTTCCATCTTTACCGTGGCGGACGTGTATCCAAAACCGCTGCTGTAGTCGGAAGCATGATCAACCTGAAACCGATCCTCCATGTGGATAACGAAGGACACCTCATCCCGCTTTCCAAAGTCCGCGGCCGGAAAAAATCACTGATTGCCCTCGTTGACAGTATGGAAAAACAGATTGGTGCATGGCGTGACAAAAACGACATCGTGTTCATTTCGCACGGAGATTCCTTAGAGGATGCCCAGTTTGTCGCAGAACTTATTAAAAAGAGACTTGGCATTGAAAACTTTTTGATCAATCACATCGGACCAACTATCGGCGCACATTCCGGTCCTGGTACCATTGCATTGTTCTACATGGGCGACTACCGCTAAGACACCAGAGCGATCCTGTCTGAAATAAAACAAAGGGCATATCAATATCCATGCTGTTTTCCTGAAGCTGATACTGATATGCCCTTTCAAATTTTATTGTTTTTCTTCCCAGAATTTTTCCAGATATGATTCAACGCTGTCAACGGTACACACCAGACGTTTCTCCCACTCTTTCGGGAACAGATTCCGGTAATCACTCTGTAAAAAACGTTCATCCAAAAGTTCGATCACACCCACGTCATCTATCGTCCGGATCACGCGCCCTGCAGCCTGCAATACCTTATTCATACCCGGATAACGGTAGGCATAATCGAAGCCTTCGCCCATTCTTTTTTCATAATAATCCATCAGTATTTCCCGCTCGTTACTGATCTGTGGAAGTCCTGTTCCGACAATGACCGCACCGATCAGCTGTTCCTTTTTCAGATCGATCCCCTCACCAAAAATTCCACCCATCACACAAAATGCGATCAGTGTTTTTTCTCTCTCTGCCGAAAATTCAGCCAGAAATGCCTCTCTTTTTTCCTCATTCATTCCCGGCTCCTGAATGATAGCCTCCACGTTGCCTCCGTCCAGCTCCTGAAATACCTCATAGACCTGCTGCATCATTTTATAAGATGGGAAGAAAACCATATAATTTCCTTTCTTTGCAAGCCCGGTCTTTTGGATATACTGTGCGATCCGTTCAAACTCACTTTGGTTTCTCCTTGTATACCGGCTGCTGACATCGCTTCCCATAAGTAACAGACTCTGCTCCTCCGAAAAGGCTGTCTCCGCATAGACCGCATAGTTATCTTTCTTCGTGGATAACAGATTTTTATAATATTGGATTGGCAAAAAAGTAGCCGAAAAAAAGATGGCCGAATTACCTCTGTCGATGCATTCCTGCAGATTCAGCGAAGGATCAACGCAATAAAGTTTCATCTTAAAGCGCTCATCTTCCATATGCTCTGTGTAAATCACATAATGCTCATCCACACGCTCATAAATATTAATAAAATTGCGCAGTCCAAAATAAAATTCACTCACTTCTTTCCGTTCCGGGAACTCTGTGCTGCGCTGTAAAAACTCATCCAGTTCTGACGCAAGTTTCATCAGGTAAAACATCAGATTTCCAATGTTATCATAAACCTTATACTTTTCGCACTCTCTTTTATATTCCAGCAAAATACGGTTACAGTGGTTAAATTGCTGCTCAAGTCCCGGTCGGTAACGCTTTACAATCTTCTTTACCGCCAGAAAATCTTCCTTATAAATCTCCGCACTGTACATCTCTCTGCTGCGCTCCACCAGATTATGAGCCTCATCCACAAGGAAAATATAATCTCCCCGGATTCCCTCTGCAAAAAAACGTTTCAGGTACACATTTGGGTCAAACACATAATTATAATCACAGATAATATCATCCACCCAGGATGCCACGTCCAGACTCATTTCAAACGGACAGACCTGATACTTTTCTGCCTGCTCTAACAACACTTCCCTGGAAAAGACATCTTCCTGCAAAAGCAACTGAAAAACAGCATCGTTTACCCTGTCATAATGTCCTTTTGCATATGGACAGTGTACCGGATTACACTCCATCTCATCACACATACAAAGTTTTTCTTTTGCCGTGATCTGGATAATCTTTGCCTGATATCCGCCCTTGCGCAATAATTCAAACGCTTCCCGTGCCACCGTTCCTGTGATCGTCTTTGCCGTCAGATAAAAGATGCGGTCTCCAAGATTTTCTCCCACCGCTTTCACCGCCGGAAAAACAGTGGAAATCGTCTTTCCAACTCCGGTCGGCGCCTGGATAAACAGATTCTTTTTCCGTTTTATCGTGCGGTACACTCCGGCAGCGAGCTCCTTCTGCCCTTTCCGGTAAGGAAATGGAAACTGCAGTTTCTGTATGGATTCCTGCCGCAGGATCCGCCATGCATACTGAAAATCTGACCATTTCTTATAAGCCCTGATCAGCTCATCAAACCATTCTTCTAAAGCTGAAAATGCAAAATCTTCGTGAAAATATTTGATCTCCTCCGTATCAAGATTTACATAGGTCATCTGAATGCCGATATGTTCTATTCCATGCTGCAATGCAAAAATATACGCATAACACATTGCCTGTGCCTTATGGACCCTGACCGGTTCTGCTAACTGCTCTAGCTTCAGATATACCCCCTTGATCTCATCAATGACAACCTTCATATCCTCCTCAATTGTCATGGAATTGAAATTACTGGAATAATCAATCTCGCGTTCTGATTCCGAAGTGATCTGGATTCCATCCGCTCTTCCCTCTAATACAAGGTCATAATTTTCTTCCCCGATCACTAATTTCAGCGGCACTTCTGCATGATAATCGCTGCCCATCCGCTTCTGGATCCTGCGGTGCATTCTGCTTCCTGCTAACATTGCTTCCGGTGAAACAGACTGACCATGCCGGTTGTCAATATCTCCCTCCCGGAAAATAAATTCCACAAGATTACGCACTGAGATCTTGATCTGGCTTCTTTTTTCTTCTATTTGATTTTCTGTCTCTTTCCCTTTTTTCTCTTTGCTCATACTGTCCATTATAACTGATTTTCTGATAGAAAAAAAGAAAAAGACCATGCAGACAAAGATTTCAAATATACCTTTGTCCACATAGTCCTTTTCTTATTCCGGAACACATCACTTATGAGTGAAATTAATAACAGCGGAAGTTATGCAACCGCATATTTGTTCATTATATGTTCAAAACATTCATCCTGTTCGCCATATTTTACAACAAGATCTTTGCAGATTCCCAGATACAGCATGCCAAGTAACGACTTTGCATCAATTACTGCTCTATTATAACAGACGTCAATATCAAAATCACATTTTCCGGCAGCTCTTACAAAATCCTTAACCTCTTCTGTGTCAGTCAATCTGATTTTTCTTTCAATCATTTTAAACATCCTTTCTTTCTTATCAAAAACACTTACTTCCTATTTCAGAAACGCATTATGACATCATTTTCTTCATTTGTCAATTTTCCGTCATTGTTTCAAATTCCGCCATTTTCCGTCATTTTTCATCATTTTTTTTGTAAAATTCCGGAGATAAGGAACTAATTTTTCCGGTTTCACGTCTCTTAAAAAACTACACTATCTATTTTTACTACTATTATTTTCCATTATCGATTTTTTTATTCAATTTGCACATATTTTAAAGAAACTAATTTTGTTCATTTAGTTTCCCGATGTATAAAATCACATACAATTTTGCCTTAAATATCCATTCATGTTATATTTATGATAGGAAGGTCAAGAGGTATTTTGCCCCTCATTTATGATGAACCAGATTACTACTTATAATTTGTCTATCGTTTTTTATATTTTGGAGATCATATGTTCATTTTAAAAGGAATTAAAAATTTTTTATCCGATCTATACCATAATCGCATTGCAATCCTTTGTATTATTATATACATGAGCGTTACTCAATATCTCTTTCACTCTGTCTGTCCAATTGCTATTTTATTTGGCTTTCCATGTCCTGCCTGTGGTCTCACGCGGGCTGGGATTAGTTTTCTCACAGCCCATTTTTCAACTGCTTTTCAGATGAACCCCTGCATCTTTCTTCTGATTCCATACTTTCTTTATCTTTGGTTTTATAAATATATATTCGAAAAAAAGCCGCCTTATCTGACGTTCATCACTTGTCTGCTCGGTATCATTGTCTTTGGCATTTACATTTTACGCCTGCTCACACATACGCTCCCTGAACTTCCATCAAACGGCATAATAATAAATCCCTGACAATCTGACGTTCTGCCAGACTATCAGGGATTTATTATTTTTCTAACCCTTATGCAAGGCTATTCAATTCATTCTGCATTAATGCTTCTGCAACAATTCCTAATCCAACAAAGCATAAAATTAAATATATAACTCCGCTATTGCTTGATGGGATGCCTCTGTCAGTTTTTGCCTTGTCGATCTTCTCTCCCTGCTTGTAAGCCCAGTATAAACCGTAAATGTTACAGGTAATCAGGCTTAAAACAAAAGCAACTCCTCCGGATGTGGCATTCTCCGCATTGGATACTGTATTGGTATCATTAGAAAGAACGATAAACCAATAAATACCATATATACCACATGTAACGATGGATAAAATAATACATACTGCAATGTTTCTCTGTTGAATCATAACTCTAAACTCTCCTTTGTTTTATTATTCTATTTTATTGTAGATATTTTGTATAATAATGTCAATTCATATGA
>ULVE01086119.1_pt1 | contig 9876 bp, 14 predicted proteins | sample 1959161 | NCBI WGS metagenome assembly ULVE01 (sample SAMEA4835778, study PRJEB28245) | human gut metagenome | biome: gut microbiome; material: fecal sample | place: Denmark | collected 2008
AAAATGTTTACAAATAACAATTTTATAACTAACTATTGTTATCTAAAACAGAATAGAAATAATGCGACAGAATTTCATAAAAGAAGAAAAGAGACGACATCTCGTGTTCTATTTTACCGCAACAGGCAACAACCTGTATGTTGCCAGGCAGTTCTCGGATAAGCCACTCAGCCGGGGAAAAGAACAGGAATGCAAGATACCGCCATCCTGCCATCTCGATTAAAGAAATCATTGAAGCTAATAAACAATAGAGTATGAAATTACTGAAGAATCTTCTGTTGTCCGCCCTGATGCTATGGGGCGGCGTATGCGCTACCTATGCGCAAGAGAAAACGATGACGGCGGGCGTGCCCGTAGTCAAGTTGAACAACGGCGTGGAGATGCCCCGCTTTGGTCTCGGCACGTTCCTCCAGCCCAGTGACGAAGTGTGCGAACAGTCGTGCCTCACCGCCTTAAAAGTCGGCTACCGCCACATCGACACCGCCCATGCCTACCAGGACGAGGCAGGTGTAGGCCGCGCCGTGAAGGAAAGCGGCAATAAAGAAGATAGCCGAAGCCCACGGCAAGACCCCGGCGCAGGTCATCCTGCGCTGGCACATCCAGGAAGGCTTCTCCGTCATCCCCGGTGCATCGAATCCCGACTACATCAAGGAGAACATCCAAAGCTTCGACTTCCAGTTGACCGACGACGAGATGCAGCAGATGCGCTCGCTCAACAAGGAGAAGCGTTTCTTCAACGCCACGCTGGAAGATGTGGAGAAGATGGTTTGGGGGGCAAGGCTGTAGAAGCGTGTTTGACAAGCATTTCCAAAGCGAAAGTTTCAGGGATGTTTTGTCTAACCCCGTTGGGGCAAATCGTGCTGTGGGGAATTTTCCCGCCGGTGACTTTGCCCCAATTGTCTGTTTTCTGTTATCTTCGCAGATAAATTAAAAGAAATAGAAATGGATATACAGCTTTTAGGGAAGCATCACATCGAAATGTGCAGCCGGTTGTTCATGGATACATTCTCACGCGAACCTTGGAACGAACAATATGAATCGGACAAGGAGGTGATCAGATACTTTATAGACTTTCTGTCGCTGGACAGCTGCTTAGGATTTGTCGGATTGGAAGACGGGCGTTTAATTGCCCTTTGTATCGGGATGCGCAAACCTTGGCTGAAAGGTGTAGAATATTACATCGACCAGTTTTGTATCGCTCCCGATTACCAACAGAAAGGAATAGGTAGTCGTTTCCTTGCGGAGATAGAACGTCACATAGCGGATTTGGGAATGAAAGGCATCCTGCTCAACACGGAAAAAAGTTATCCTTCATTCAACTTCTATCGCAAAAACGGATTTATGGAAATAGAAGGGTTGGCAGTAATGGGAAAGGAATAATCGCTCTTGAACGTGTTTTTCCAGAAGACATCGGATCGGAAGGCAGAAATTACGAAGCGGTGCGGAGTCGTTACACACAGTCCGGCGAAAGAGGAAAGACCGGTTGGCTAATAAACAACAACGGGAAACATGCAAGTTGCCATGTCTCCCGTTGTCGCTTATGCCTTTTTTACGGATTGTCCGATCCTCGGACAGCACTTATCGGGACGGATTGGCGTTGTCGGAGATAATGAGGGCAAATGTTAACATACCTTAGTCCGGAACTGATGTAGGATGAGTTCCGGACTTAGCTTTTATTGGTTTTCTTCCCTGAAGCGGACGGCATCGGTCAGCTCGTAACTACTTCAATCCTCATCTTGCAATTCGGTTCGCCTTGTAAAATAGAATGGCAGAGTTTCACCTGAAAATCCCGCCCTTTCCAAAGGCTTTGCAAAGAGTAGAGGACACTCTGACGGGAACATTCACAGAGTAAAGGCGTTGTGACATAGCCTTTCTTGCACAAATGGCAAGTACATTCCAAGAAGGTAAGATAATAGATACGCCCTTTCTCTACGACCTCGCCTTTTACTCCCGGAATCCATTCGCCAGCTGAAAGAAAACATCCATATCCCCTCCAGCATCTTCATAGAGTTTTCTGTAAATGGAAAGCGTGCCGCCGTCCACGCAGTTCTTGCCACATTCCGAAAAGAAAGCACTCCGTTGCTCCGGCGAGAGGCGGGCTATGCCTTTCTCAAATCCTTTGAACCAATCCGATAGTTCCATATACCCCTTTATCTTTCTTTCGATAAGTATGGTGGATAATTGTCCTTAGACAATCCTTTTGTCCATGTATCAGGATTTACCTCCCAAAGTGTAGGCAGATACTCAAAAACAACTTTCCCTTTGTCTAGATAAAACCTAGCTTTAGAATCAAAGGCCACTGGTTTATATTGATTTTCGCCTATGAGATTATCCCTATATAGCAACTGACTCTCTTGCCATCTCAATTCTTTCTTATCTAAAACCACATCAAATATTCCGCAAACGACTGCTTCCATTGTGGAATTATTTACCGTTGTCGAAACACAATGCATATAGCCGGTCATTTGTTTAGTGCTTTTCCGCATGGCTAATTCATAACAAAACACACTCGTTCCTGTATAATCTTTAACAACCGTTGTTCTCACTCCTTGCTCATCCAAGTTATACACCAATTCATGGGTTACAGTGGTCATATTGAATTTTAAAGCCGCTTTCTGTTTCCACTAAATCAGAAAACATCATTTGATCGCTATACACACCTTCCATACGCCCTTCTCCAAGTTTGTAAATTATGTCGTCAGTAAACAAGGTCTTACCGATGATGGTTTCTCTCAGAAAACGAATGACTGAATCTTTCATATCTATTTTCTTTTAATGGTCTGACATTTACGTTGGGTCATTTCTTCGGCAAAAGCCTGCTCGCCATGTTCCTTGATGTAACGGATGCAGGCGGCACGGTCGGAATTGAACAGAAAGGCGAACACCTTGCCTATCCAATTAGAAAATACCTTGCATTCCTTTACATCATGCGGGCATTCGGCGCAAGTGTTGAACTTGTTTTCTTGACAACACGAACGGATTTTACACCAGGTCGCCTTTTCATTGCGTTTGCATCCGGGGCATTTCCCAACCAAGAACTTGCGGCAAGCTCCGCAATAAAGACCGCAAGCGGCGATGTTTTGAGTATCGGGTACGATAGATTTCATAAATATCAGATGTTGGAGTGAGAAAATTCGCCGTTAATCCAGAAGGTGGCTTCCTTGCCAACGAAGTGAAGAAGCACATAATTCGGGTCGTTCGGTCCGCCGGGGAAATGATAAGCAAACCAGTCTTGCCACATTTCCTTGCGGATGGCATCGTCCGTGATAACCTCTACCGTTCCGCGTAGGGCAACCCCGTCTCCGTAATGGTCATAGCAAAGACCCGCCTTGTTGTTCGCCTTAAAATCATTGACCTTTACAGAATCGGCACTTGTTGCCATCCACACCTCATGAAAACCCTTTGCTCCAATCTTGGACATCTGCACAGGTCGAGGATAACCGTTGGCGTCAATGGAAGCGACCGTCACGTTTTCGCATTGGGCAAGCAAATGAGTTGCTTTTTCCGTCAGTGTCCGTTCGTCTTTTTCTTTCCACCGTTTCAGGCGCGGAAAGTATTGAAGCATCTGTTCTTTGGCCTGTATGGGAGTTAAGTTACATCCAGCCTGCGCATTCCATTGGTCTAAGAATTGCAGGCAGAACTCAATCATTTGTCCCATCGTGAAATCCTGGGTAAACGCACCGTTCTTGTAACAATACATGCAATAATCTTCGCTACGGCTTCCATCGGCATGGGTTCCTCTGTTCTCATCGTTCAGGGGCATGCCGCAACTTTGACAAAATTGTTGTTCCATATATATCCTATTTAATGTCTATCTCTTTCTTTATAAGCGGTTATAGTTACTTACCAAGGAAAAGCACATCACCCCCTATACTCCGTCGGGCTTACCCCCAGATGCTGCTGCACGTAACGGCTGAAATAAGCAGGCGATGAGAAACCGAACAGGTCGGAAATGCGGACGAAGGTCAGCGACTTGTCTCGGAGCAGGCGGGAGATATCGAGGTCCGTGCCTAGTCCGTCAAGGGTATCCTTAATGATAATATTTTCCGTTTCTGCCATATCCTCATTCTTTTATTTCCTTTGCAAATATACTATTTATCGGACAAAAACGGAAATATAGGTATGCCCTACCGTAATTCTTATAACGAGGCTTCCCCCTAACTACCGTACTTTTGCAGCAATATAATAAAAAATGAATATCCGCATTTTGCCCAATTACTCCCTTCCAAATGAAACTATGCTTCAACCGCGATAGAAGCAAGGATAAATGGCTGAGTATCCAATAATACTTGGTCATAGAAGCAAGGATACTTGAAGGCGGAAGTTTACCATAAAACGCTTCTAAGAAACGGGCAACATTCAATGGCTGTGACATATTATTGGGTGTCTTTGCACCAATAAGAGTTCCCAAACAAACAAAGCGACGCAGACCACGGCAATCAGGACGGTTTCCAACTCATTACCCGAAAGCGAGGTAATTCTTCTAACTTATTTAAGTTCAGAGAGGTATATTTCTTATGCTGATGCAGATTTACGCAAAAATCTTCGTTTTTTCACCATACAAGCAGAATATATGCAGATTTTTACTTAAGTTTGCCGAGATAATCAGGAAAACAAGGTATGGCAAAGGAAAAGACGGTATATGTATGTACCCATTGCGGGTACGAATCACCCAAATGGGCAGGAAAATGCCCTTCGTGCGGAGAATGGAACACATTTGCGGAAGAAGTGGTGCGCAAGGAAACGCCCGTGGCAAAACACACGGCACACGGCATCGAATCGGTACGCACCAAGCCCCAACGGTTGCACGAAATCACTTCGAGCGAAGAACTGCGCATCGACATGAAAGACAACGAACTGAACCGTGTATTAGGCGGAGGACTGGTAGAAGGCTCGCTTACCCTGATAGGAGGAGAACCGGGCATCGGGAAATCAACCCTCGTCCTGCAAACAGTGCTGCGCCTGTCCGGTCTGAAAGTGCTTTATGTATCGGGCGAAGAAAGTGCGCGCCAGCTGAAGCTGCGCGCCGACCGCATCCCGCACCCGGAAGATACGCAACTACTGATAGCCTGCGAAACATCGCTGGAGCAAATCTTCACCCATATCAAGAACACGGCTCCCGATCTGGTCATCATCGACTCCATACAGACTATATCGACCGAAACCATCGACTCCTCACCCGGAAGCATCGTGCAAGTACGCGAATGTTCCGCCGCCATCCTGAAATTCGCCAAAGAGACAGGCACTCCCGTCATCCTTATCGGACATATCAACAAAGAAGGAAGCATAGCCGGACCGAAAGTGCTGGAACATATCGTCGACACGGTGTTGCAATTCGAAGGCGACCAGCACTATATGTACCGCATTTTACGAAGCATCAAGAACCGTTTCGGAAGCACGGCGGAACTGGGCATCTACGAAATGCGCCAGGACGGACTGCGCCAGGTAAGTAACCCTTCGGAGCTGCTCCTCACGCAAGACCACGAGGGTATGAGCGGCGTAGCCATTGCCTGTGCCGTGGAAGGCATCCGCCCGTTTCTCATCGAAGTGCAGGCACTGGTGAGCACGGCAGCCTACGGTATGCCCCAACGCTCTGCCACGGGTTTCGACCTGCGCCGTATGAACATGCTGCTGGCTGTACTGGAGAAACGTGTGGGCTTCAAACTGGCGCAGAAAGACGTGTTTCTCAACATCGCCGGCGGTCTGAAGGTAAACGACCCTGCCATCGACCTGGCGGTCATCAGTGCCATCCTTTCGAGCAACATGGACACGGAAATAGAAGCGGGTGTCTGTATGGCAGGTGAGGTAGGTCTAAGTGGAGAAATCCGTCCGGTGAACCGCATCGAGCAACGCATCAGCGAGGCGGAAAAGTTAGGTTTCAAGCGTATGCTCGTCCCCAAACATAATCTGCAAGGTTTGAACCGCAACAAAATCCATATCGAGTTAGTGCCAGTACGAAAAGTGGAAGAAGCCTTCCGGGAACTCTTCGGATGATGTTTTTTTTCACCACAGAATTCTAAGAACACAGATTATTTTAATTTATTATTTTCTCAAGAGGATGAATACGATGGAATTAAACCAATTATCATACAACATTATAGGCTGTGCTTATCAAGTACATAGGGCATTAGAACCCGGGCTTCTTGAAAGTACTTACGAAACGTGTTTATGCTATGAACTGGAACAAAAAGGATTGCATTACGAACGACAAAAGGGAATTGACATCAATTACAATGGCATCATCATACCCAATGCTTACAAAATAGGTATTTCCGTAGAGAATCAGGTCATTGTAGAGCTGAAATCGGTAGAGAACTTACTACCTATCCATACAGCCCAATTGCTTACTTACTTGAAACTTGCGAACAAACACATTGGATTATTAATAAATTTCAATACCATAAACTTACAGCACGGGATCAAACGATATATAAAATAAATTGTTTAATCTGCATAATCTGTGGTGCCCCAAAGTAATAAACCATTATGATACAAGAACTTCAATTACGCGTACTGCCCGAACAGGCAGCAAGCAACGACAACATCAAACAATACATCGGCCGCGAAAAAGGACTCGATGTGCGGACCATCAAGGCAATACGCATCCTTAAACGGAGCATCGACGCACGCCAGCGCACCATATTCATCAACCTGAAAGTACGGGTATTCATCAATGAACAGCCCGAAGAAGAAGCTTTTACGTCCATCCAATACCGTGATGTATCCGACCGTCCGGCGGTCATCGTGGTAGGTGCAGGACCAGGCGGACTCTTCGCCTCGCTGAAACTTATCGAATTAGGATTGCGCCCCATTGTGGTGGAACGGGGAAAAAACGTGCGCGAACGGAAAGAAGACCTGGCACGCATCAGCCGGGAACACAAAGTGGATGCCGAATCGAACTATAGTTTCGGCGAAGGAGGAGCGGGAGCTTACTCGGACGGAAAGCTCTACACCCGGAGCAAAAAACGGGGCAATGTGGAAAAGATATTGAATGTATTCTGCCAGCACGGGGCAGACACCTCCATTTTAATAGACGCGCATCCACACATCGGAACGGACAAACTTCCCCGCGTCATCGAGAATATGCGCAATACCATCCTTGCTTGTGGCGGAGAGGTACATTTCCAAACCCGTATGGACGCACTCGTCATCGAGCACGGCAAAGTGACTGGCATCGAGACGAACACGGGCAAGACATTCCACGGACCGGTTATTCTCGCTACAGGACATTCGGCACGCGATGTCTACCGCTGGCTGTATGCCAACGGAGTGTACATCGAACCAAAAGGTATTGCTGTGGGCGTACGTCTGGAACATCCTTCGATGTTGATAGACCAAATCCAATACCACAACAAGGCAGGACGGGGAAAATACCTGCCTGCAGCGGAATACAGCTTCGTGCAACAAGTGGACGGACGTGGCGTATACAGTTTCTGCATGTGCCCCGGAGGTTTCGTGGTGCCTGCGGCAAGCGGTCCACACCAGATTGTAGTGAACGGCATGAGTCCCAGCAACCGAGGTACAAAATGGAGCAACTCGGGCATGGTGGTGGAACTCCGCACCGAAGACCTTGCACATCCCGACCTGCAACTTCAAGCGTGCGAAGCCTATCCCGGTTCCGCCGAAGCGCAGACAGAAGCCTTAATAACACAAGCAAAGACAGAAGAAGGAACCGTTCACCCGCTGGCTATGATGCGTTTCCAAGAGAAACTGGAACAAATCTGCTGGCAACAGGGCAATATGCGCCAGACGGCTCCCGCCCAACGGATGGTGGACTTCACCCGCAAAAAACTGAGTTTCGACCTGCCTTCCAGTTCATACAGCCCAGGACTGATTTCCTCTCCCCTCCATTTCTGGATGCCGAAGTTCATCAGTGACCGCCTGAGCCAAGGCTTCCAGCTATTCGGTAAAAGCTCACGCGGTTTCCTCACGAACGATGCCGTGATGATAGCCGTAGAAACCCGCACCTCAGCTCCCGTCCGCATCACCCGCGATGCTGAAACACTTCAGCACATAGAGGTGGAAGGACTTTTCCCTTGTGGCGAAGGAGCCGGATATGCCGGAGGAATCGTATCGGCAGGTATCGACGGAGAACGGTGTGCCGAAGCGGTCGCCGGATACCTCCATCTTTCACCACAGATTACACAGATTACACAGATTTAGAACTAAAAATCCACCACAGGTTACACAGAAAAATGTTTCAGAGCTTAGAAGCTGTTTTGAATTTATCGTGCGATGATTTGGGATGAGTTTTTGAGGCATTTTCGCTTCTGTGATGAGGAAGATAGCGGGCTATCTGACGAAGAACAGGAGCGAAAAGGACCAAAAAATCGCCCAAAGCACACACGAAAACGGATACATCAAGCCAAGAAAAACTTTTTGGAGAAATTCAAAACAGCTTCTTAATCTCTCATTTATTTTATCTGTGTAACCTGTGGTGAAAAAATCGCACACTATGCCACATACACCAGAAATAGCCATCCTCGAACAAAATACATTGGCGGCACTCGGGCTACGGACAATTATTGAAGAACTGATACCGGATGCGGTTATCCGCACGTTTGCCTTTTTCGAGGAACTGACGGACGACACGCCCGATATGTATGCCCACTACTTCGTGTCGGCACAAATCTATTTCGCACATACGGCGTTCTTTCTGGAACGGAAACCGAAAACCATCGTGCTTTCTTCCGGCGAACAGCCCCAACTGAACGGCGTGCCTACCCTTGACTACACCCTTCCCCAAGACCGGTTGGTGAAAGCCATCGTCCGTCTGCGCCGCTATGGACACAGACCTGCCCCTCATACTTCTTCTACGCCCAACACGGAACACGACCTTTCGCCACGCGAAATCGAAGTATTGGTATTAGTGACCAAAGGATATATCAATAAGGAGATAGCCGAACGTCTCAACATCAGCCTGACCACGGTCATCTCACACCGCAAGAACATAGCCGAAAAGCTGGGCATCAAGTCGGTATCCGGCCTCGCCATCTACGCAGTCATGCACGGATATGTGAATCCGGACAGTGTTTAATTTCAGAACTGGAAGATAGCCGTCAGCACCAGGCGATGATTCAATACGGAATGTGAAGAAAGAGCCTTGGCTTTCGCGTCGAACTCATCTCCGTACCAGGCGTTGCAAACCGAGTATTCGGCACCGAACTTCCAGTGCGGACGGTTATAAGTGAGTTCGGCGGTACCAGTAAAGAGCTGGTCGAGGGTAGTACCCGTGCCCAATGTTCCGTAAGGCACTTCTTCCGTAGCGCCCAATCCTTTCAGATAACCAAAGAACAACGCCGGACGCCACGTCTTGCCGTATGCCACATTCACCCACGTAGTAGACGTACGGAGAGGTGCATACGTCTGCTCGCCCGTCTTGTCATCAATGCTCCGGATACCGTATCCGCCTACGGTGCTGGCTTGGGTAAGATTCGTACCCAACACGCTCTTAGCCGCCACCAACCAGTTATTGTGGGTATATTTCACATGTGCTTCGCCCGAAATGCCCGTGATGCGTTCGTCCACATGATATGTCCCGTGGTCGGTTTCCGACTGGGTACGGGGAGTAATGGAACTGACATGGATGCCCGCCCCAGCTATCAGGCCCGGTCTTTTGTAATCCATACCTACATAAAACTCGGGGACGCTGCTCCACTTGATGAAATCCTGGTGCTTACGGGTAGCGGTAGCACCCGGCTCGTTGGAACTGGGACCGACCGAGAGATATTGCGATTGCCAGATAGCGGCGGCGGTCAGCTGGAAGTTTTTCGAAGTAAACCGGTACCGGATTTGCGGGGCACGGCTAAAAGGCTGGTAAGGCGCCCCCATGTTAAGGTTCAGTATTTCGGGAGCCACATCGCCATAGAGCGGATG
>ULVE01050794.1_pt1 | contig 9821 bp, 5 predicted proteins | sample 1959161 | NCBI WGS metagenome assembly ULVE01 (sample SAMEA4835778, study PRJEB28245) | human gut metagenome | biome: gut microbiome; material: fecal sample | place: Denmark | collected 2008
TGACCCCCTCACAATTCCTCCACCAAGTACTCTGTCAAACTCGGCTATACCCGTCACTATACGCTCCTCTTTCTCGCTTTTTACTGCCGAAAGAGGCAGAACCTGTGCCGCCTTTGATTCTTTTTTTACTTTTCCCGACGAACTTATCGACTTTTTATCTACGGTTTCCTCTACAAATGTATTCCATTCCTTACAGGCCGGGCACTGTCCCATCCATTTTGCCGATTCATAACCACATTCCTGGCAGAAAAATACAGAGGTCTTTCCTTTTGCCATATTGTTCTCCTTTATAAAATACAAAAAGCCCGGCTTTCACCGGGCTAAAAATATGCTCTATTTTCTTGATACTTTGATATCGACTGAATCAACACCCTCAAGCTCTACGCTTAAGCTGAGCTTGCCGCCGAGATTTGTCTTCATAGTACCTGCAACAGCTCCAGCTATATCAATTTCGTACTCTGTCTCCTCTTCAAGGCCAAGAGTAATCTGAGCATCCTCAGGTCCCTCCACAGTAAATGTCACTGTATCAGCAGTCTCCTCGAAATCCATAACCGCTGTTCCCGGAACAGACTCGTATACAAAGAGTCCGTTTCTTTCGAGCTTTGTAATCTCCTTAAAGGTCTTTACCTTGTAGATATCTCCATCCTTCTCAAAATTGTCAAGTTTTGCCTTTGCAGCCAATGTATAATCTCCGAAGCTGAGCTTTCCGTTTTCCTCAGTACGGATTAATTCACTTATTACAGCCATTTTTATCCTCCCGTAGCTATATTGATATATTAATTATAAATCCAATTCTACTCAACAGTCAATGAAATTTGTTTGTTTTTCGTAGAAATTATTACCTTATTGCCGCGCTTAATTTTGCCGGTAATAATATCCTCTGACATACGGTCTTCAATCTCCTCCTGAAGTTTTCGTTTAAGAGGTCTTGCGCCATATTTTCTGTCATAGGCTTTGTCCACGATAAAGGATTTTGCACTGTCGCGCACTGTGAGCTCTATATCAAGCTGTTCTTTACAGCGTTTCTTAAGCTCCTTTACAAGAAGTGTCACTATATGCTTCATGTCATCCTTGTTGAGAGCTCTAAATACAATAGTCTCGTCGATTCGGTTCAAAAACTCAGGTTTAAATATACGGCGGACCTCCTCCATGACACTGTTCTTCATACGCTCGTGATCCTGCTTTTCGTCATCACCTGCACCAAAGCCAAGGCGCTTTGGCTCTATAATAGAAGAAGCTCCTGCATTTGATGTCATGATGATTATTGTATTCTTGAAATCAACCGTGCGCCCCTGTGAATCAGTGATTCTACCATCATCAAGCACCTGTAAAAGTATATTGAACACATCAGGATGTGCTTTTTCTATCTCATCAAACAGTATAACAGAAAAAGGATTGCGTCTGACCTTCTCCGAGAGCTGTCCGCCCTCCTCATGGCCCACATATCCCGGTGGTGAACCAATCATCTTTGAAACACTATGCTTTTCCATGTACTCTGACATGTCAACACGTATCATGGCATCTTCTTTGCCAAAGACAGCCTCAGCAAGCGCCTTTGACACCTCCGTCTTACCTACTCCTGTCGGTCCCAAAAACAGGAATGAGCCAATCGGCTTCTTAGGATCCTTTAAACCAACACGGCCTCGTCTGACTGCCTTTGCAACAGCAGAAACAGCCTCCTCCTGTCCTATTACACGCTTGTGAAGTATCTGTTCAAGCTTTGCAAGTCGTCCTGCCTCTGACTCTGTAAGCTTATTTACAGGTATTTTGGTCCATCCCGATACTACATCCGCTATCTCATTTTCGCCGACTACAGGCTGATTTTTGGCTCCTGTGCGACGGTTCTTTCTCATAAGCTTCTGCTGTTTATTTTCAAGTACTTCCTTTTCTGACATAAGCGCGCCGGCAGCTGCGAGATCTCCTTTCGACAAAGCATTTTCCACCCGGTTCTGCTTATCTGTTATCTCTTTTTTCAGAGCAAGCAGCTCGTCAGATGATGTCAGATTCTTAAGCCTTATCCTGGCTGCCGCTTCATCCATCAGGTCTATCGCCTTATCAGGTAAAAATCTGTCATTTATATATCGTGCAGAAAGGTTTACTGCTGCTTTCACACCCTCATCTGTTATGATGACACCATGATGCTTTTCATAGAGTCCCTTTAATCCTGTGAGTATCTCTATTGTCTCATCCACACCCGGCTCCTCAACCATCACCGGCTGGAAACGGCGCTCAAGCGCAGCATCCTTTTCCACGTATTTGCGGTACTCTTCTATGGTAGTGGCGCCGATTACCTGTACCTCGCCTCTGGCAAGTGCCGGCTTTAATATGTTAGATGCATCTAACGAGCCTTCTGCTCCTCCTGCACCTATTATAGTGTGAAGCTCATCAATGAAAAGCAGTACATTTTTGGCATTTGAAACCTCGCTTATCACCTTCTTGATACGCTCCTCAAACTCACCACGATACTTTGATTTGGCTACAAGCCCGGACATATCAAGGGAAACCAGTCTCTTTCCCAAAAGAATATCCGGAACATTACCACTGACTATATCCTGCGCAAGTCCTTCTACTATAGCGGTCTTGCCCACTCCCGGCTCTCCAATCAGACATGGATTGTTTTTGCCACGGCGGCAAAGTATCTGGATAACGCGCTCCATCTCCTTTTTTCTGCCTATAACAGGGTCAAGAAGCCCTGCCTCTGCCATATCTGTCAAATCTCTGGAATACTGATCTAATACAGGAGTCGCAGAATTGTATGATGTACCATAGCTTTTCATCAGATCCCTGTATGCAGACGGATCCTCACCCATCGCACCAAGAATATCTATAAACATCTTCTGACTGTTAACACCCATGGTGTTTAAAAGTCTTGCAGCTGCACAGTCTCCCTGCAGTACTATAGCCATCAGCAAGTGTTCTGTACCTATCTCATTGCACTCAAATCTATCGGCTTCCTCCGATGCACGCTCCAATACTCTCTGTGTCCTTGGTGAATAGCCATCCCTGTCCATCACTTCGATGTTATCCCCCGGTGAAATCAGGTCTTCAATCATCGAAATAAGCTTATCATATTCCACATTGCAGGCTGTTAGAACCTCAGCTGCCACACCGGTGCCCTCTTTTATAAGGCCAGCCAGTATGTGCTCTGTTCCAACATAGCTGTAATTCATTTTCTTTGATATACGTGCAGCCAAATCTATTGCTTTTTTAGCCTTACTTGTATATGGTTTCAAGTCATATCCTCCAGTCATATTCACTAATTTAAGTCGATGAACTGCAAATCATCATCCTCGCTGTCATCTTCATTATCATCCTTTGCACTGCTGTCTATAGTCTCAGACGGCTTATTTCCCTCATTGACAAAGCCATCAAGTGCCATTTGAAGCTGATTCTTTAAAGCATCCTCATCAGCATCGTTTTCTGTGTCAGAAACGTTTTCCTGCCTTGAATCGTCTTTTAAATCAAACTCAGAGTTTTCATTCTCAACAGCTTTCTTAGAATCAGGTGTAATTTCTACGGTTCTTCCGACATAGGATGCATTTGATATATTTTCATACGTAGCCATCTTTTGCTCATCTGCAGCACCTTCCGCTGTTTCTTCTGCGACTTCATCTGCCGGCTCTTCTACAGCTTCATCTGCTGTTTCTTCTGCGGCTTCACCTGCCGACTCTTCTGCAGCTTCTCCTGCCACTTCATCCACCGACTCTTCTGCAGCTTCTCCTGCCACTTCATCTAACGGCTCTTCTGTAACCTCTTCTTCCAGCTCATCTGCTATCTCGTCCGCAGTTTCATCAGTTGTTTCTTCCAAAGCTTCATTTGATACATCTTCTGCTGCATCATCTACATCATCATCGTCATCATGATAGTCCATTGCCTTATATTTTCTGTTTTTCACAGCTGATACAATAAGCAACAGTAACAGAATAATGATAATAAGAACCAGTATTGCAGCTAAAACAAGATATTTATTGGCAATTCCCGGAACAAGCTCACTCTTTACCGCATCGTTTTCCTCCTGTGCCACTGTAGGTGTGCTGAGCTCGGTCCTCATATATGTGCCATCTACGCTATCATATGTGTACCAGCCACTCTCACCATTGTCATTCATGGCATATACGAGGTAAAAATCCTTTGTCTGATCATCGGTTTTTTCGGCTTTGGTCTGGTAGGCTGTTGCCACACCCTTGCCCTCTATGGAGAGCGATATCTCATTATATCCCTCAGGTACATCATCCACCTTAGGCAGTAAAACCACGATAAAATGTGACTCGGAATTGATACGGACATACTCATACGCTGCATTTTGGGCAGCATCATATACAAAAAGCCCATTGCCGCTTTCCGACTGTAAATACACAAGCGTGATATCACCGAAGGTGCCATGAAGGGTATTGTATTCAAGTCCGTCAATCACTGTCTTTGAGTGCTCAAAGCCTTCAGGAACAACATCCTCCGGAATGTCATTTACCATAGTCCACTCTGTGCCATTTATATCGAACTTCTTCCAGTTATCCTGCTTATCTGCATTCTCCGGATCATCCTCGGCTCTTCTGGTAACAACTATATTGTATGTGCTTGTGCTGCCGTCCTCTGCTGTCACAACAACGCTGACCGTATTCTCTCCAACCTCAAGTGAATCATTGCCTGTGACCGATGTCACACTCGCCTTGGAATCAGCCGGATTTGCTGTAACCGCAAGGCTTGAACAGCTGTAATCTACTGTAGCTGTGTAATCCTTTGTCGCAGCAGAAAACTCAGGGGAAAGCATACCTGCTGAGATAACAAGCGAACCAAGAGATGCTTTTGAGGATTTCTTTTCCTCTTTGTTTTCATTATCTTTATTTGCATTGTTGTCATTGCCGGTATTGCTGCCGGAATTGTCCTTGTTATCCTTGTTGCTGTTTGAATCATTGTTTGATGAAGCACTTTTTACCGTCACCTTCGTGCTGGCACCGGTAATTGTACCTCCGGCATCGTTGCCCTCTGCATCTCCTACAACTGTACAATATGCCTTTATAGTGCAGCTTCCTGCAGCCTTCGCCGTAAATGAAAATGACTGCGATGTGGGATATCCTGCGGCGTCACCAATATTGGCCACACCATCTCCTCCGTTACTCAGTACTCCCTCGTCAGAGCTTGAGATAACTACAGTACCAAAATATCCAGACGGCATGGAAACAGTCACCTTAACTGTTTTTCCAACAGCTATAGAGCTTGAGCTGACACTGAGACCAAGTCCCTGCGCATATACATGCTCGGCAGGTGTGAAAACAAGCATCACCGCCACAACAAGTGATAATATACATCCAAATAATTTCTTCATATCTTTCCTCACATTTCTAATTCTGCGATATCTTTGATTTGCCCAGTATGTGTCTGTTCATGATTATCATATCAAGGGCATTTCCACCATCACCCTTTCTGTTAGCATCAGCTGCCTCCAGATAAGCACCTGTGAGTGTTCCCTTTCCTAAGATATGTCTGTTGAGCTTAATCATATCAAGAGCATTTACAGCACCATCACCATTGATATCTCCATATATAACAATATCGTATGTCTTTTTCAGATTACCTGAAGCATCATAAACAGCCACTTTATTGCCTGTTGCAATCTTTCCGCTGTTTTCTGAGCCTGAGCTTGTCAGAAGCTTTACAGTACCTGATGCTGATACTGCTATATTCTTCACAAAATCAGCTGCACCGGTTCCAGGCTCAATGCCTGTAATATAAGTACCTATACTGTATTTACCTGATGTTATGTTTACATCTGTATTATTTTGGTTATTATTGTTCTGATTATTATTGCCACCTGCATTATTTACAGATGCCGCCTGCCTGTTTATATTGATAGTGTATGTTCTTGTATCACCGCTTTGCGACTTGCATTTTACCTTAATTGTATTATTTCCGACAGCAAGCGAATAGCTTCCTGTGCCTGAAACACCACTGTTTCCTGAAACTGCATCTGCCGAAACAGTCACTGAGCTTATAGCATTTGAAACAACTGCTGAATAGCTTGTTGTCGCTCCATTGAAGGCCGGTGTGAGTGTTACACCGCTTATCGCAAGCGACTGCAGATAGTTATTGGTATCGCCAGCTTTATCGAAGCCCACTGCTGACGATGGCATATTGTTGTATACAGGTATTTTAAATACAAAAGCCTGATTCTTGTCTGAATATCCTTTAGCCAGACTCTGTCCCTCAGTAAGAGCCGCTGTGGCATTGCCCATGTACTGATGGAAATACAGCGAGCTTGTATTTACTACATTAAACTTCTCAAAATACAGTGTATTTTGACCCTTATTTATATAATTGCTGCCCACCTTTACAGCTCCGCCGCTTATGGACTTTACTCTTGTATTCCAGCCCTGCTTCTTGGCAAAAGACAGACCATTTTTATAAATCTTATCCTTCGTGTTTCCGGTTGCACTAAAATTAAAATAATTATAATATCCTTCGTATCCGGAATATGTACCCGAAATAAGAGGGCTCGTTCCCTTTTGTCCCTGCTCCTGCTTTATACGCGATGCTATATGGTATGCACTTACTCCACTGCTCTTTGCCACATCCATGAATGTGCTTGCATAATTGATTTTCTCGCCATTGTTGGAATAGGTCTTTGTTCCCTCCATAAATGTGCCTTTTACTATGGACTTGACACCTTCAAGTGCCTCATTCGGACTGTATGCCAGACTCTGAAACTGAAAAATATTGGTCTCATCAAGAAAATTCCTTGGATCCATGAGATAAGCAATATAGGCACTGCTTGCTGACACCCATCCCGGTTCGTACTCAACCCACGTATTTGTTGACCAGTTATATGCTCCGGCAGCTGTGGATTTCTTGGCATTGTCTGCTGATTTGGATACCAGATTAAGTCCGTTTACACTTTCATTTTCAATCACCGTATCCCAATTCAAACCTGTATTTACAGCCTCAAATGTCCAGCTTGGATACTTATTGTGAAGAGCTGTAAGGTTTGGAATATAGCTGTCAGGAAAGCCTGCATTCTTCATAGCCGTGACAAAATCAGTATTGTCTCCGCTATTATTGTATGTCACCTTTATGTATGTACTGATAGTCCAGCCCGTAAATGCCTTGCCGTTTAAAGTACCCTTGACATTGTACCAGACCACACCGTTTACCCTGGTCTCTCCAATTATGTCAACCTGATGGTTCCAGTTGAGTGAGACAACCTTGGTAGTGCCGGATGTGCCTGCTGCATTGCGGACATACACATTGCCACCTGTAATCGTACCTGTAGCATATGCTCCCGATGCGGTTGCAAGGGCAAGCTGCTCCTCATTATTCTGCTGTATGGCATCCGCATTGCCGGTGTCTGCCGAAGCATCCCCTGTCTGCGCATTGTCTGATGCAGCTGTGCCGGTACCTGCTGATACAAAATCAGACCTTATATAGCTGACACACTCCTCGTTATTTGCTGCCAGATTGTACTTCGCCTTGTACCACACCTTGCCGTCTGCACCTGTGGTCTGCTCAAGAATAGTGATATCCTTGCCGTTTGAAAGCTTGTGCTCCAGCTCATACTCTGTGCCCGGTCCGCTTCTCGCCGCTACCCAGTATCTCTCATCACACACAACCTTAGCCGCCTGATCCGCATAGACTGCTATGCTGCTGTATGGTGCCAGGTCACATGCGGCTAATGACAATGTAACGACAGAGGCTGCCAGAAATTTATTTATCTTTATCATCAAATCCCATCTTTCTTATGTGCATTGTTTACATTAATCCATTATCCATTTAATTATAATAGAATATGACCTTTGTATCAATGTATTCGGCAGAAATTTATTATTTTTTTATTAATGATAAAAAAACTCCCTTCAACGTGCAGCTAATGCTTACGTTTCAGGGAGTTGTCTGATTCATATTCTGCTTATTCTTACTGTCTCCTGTAGCTTTTCTAGCTGAACAGGGATTTTATCTTATCCCATAAATCCATGAAAAAGTTACCAATCTTTTCCCAGAAGCCCGGGTCATTTATCTTATCGCCAAGCTTTGATGCCCAGTCCTGTGCCTGGTTAATTACTGAATCCCAGTCGATATTGGCATCCTTAAGCTTCATAAGAAGCGATGTCAGCTTTGCAATATCATCGTCAGAAAGCTTCAGGTCGTAATCCTTTGCAGCCTCCTTTATCGCATCCTTTATCTGGCTCTCATCCTTGAGCCCTCCATCGGCAAGCTGCTTCTTTAGGTCTGCAATCATTGCCTCGATATCCTGCGAATCGCCGTCAATGCTCTTGTTGAGCTCTCCTGTTGTGACAAGCTCATCCATCGCTGCGTCTGTCACCTTGTCGTCAAGCTTCTTGCCTGTCATCTCCTCGTATGCCTTTAGTGTGCCTACAAGTGCTGCCGTTCCGGAAATAGGGAACGGTCCTGCGACTATGATTTTAGCATCAGCTATGCCTGCTGTGGCAAGCGCATTCTTGTACATTCCTACCGTACAGTAATTGATATTGTGTGTGGAAACACTAAGACCCGCACCCTTTTTATCCTCTGTAATGAGTACTGAGGAAAGTGACCTTGTGCCAATCTCGCTCTTGCTGATGTATGAATCGAGGTACTTGTGCTCCTCATCATTATTTACATAGACCACATCGTAATTGTCCAGATCAGTGAGCTCGATTCCCATAAATCCAAGCACTGTCGCTCTCTGATCCGGTGTAAGGTCTGCTCCAAGACTTAAGTATGGCTTATCATTTTTGCTGATGGTCACCTTGTCGTTTGCCTCACTGCCGGCTGTCGTTGTGCTGTCTGCAGTACTGTCTGTGTTACTCTTATCAGCTGAGTCACTGCCTGATACATCAACGCTTGAAACTGTATCAGTCTGCGTAGCTGTCTCTGTTGCAAATACAGCCGGATTCATTGTAAACAGTGTCACCGCAGCAAGCACGCTACATACAATACTCTTTGCTTTTTTCTTTATTAATCTAATCATTTTTCCTCCAATCTACTGCTCTATATCATACGAAATTGTAAAGCTGCTTCCGTCGAAGCTGACATCTGCCATGCTTCCGCATACCACAGGCATCATCGGCGACATATGACCTATATCCAGGTCCATGATGATTGGCACATTAAACTCTCTAAGCAGTGATGAAAGCGCCTGTCTGTGGTCTATGCCAAACATTTCCTCTCCGAAGTGCGCCGGTCGTCCGATAAGAAAGCCCTTTACATTTGAAAACCATCCTGCATTTTTCATCTGCCACATAGCCCTTCTCATGCCCATCACATTAAGGTCACAAGCCTCAAGGAACCATATGATACCATCATCACTGTAGCGCTCATTAAATTCCCTTACATGGTCAAACGATGTACCAAGCAGATTGATAAGACAATCCATGCAGCCACCAAGCAGCCTGCCTCTCATGGTAAGCCTGCTTTCCTTTGCCACCGCAGGAATAGAGCTGATACACGACTTTTCAGTCAGGTTGTAGCCCACAAACGGAGCATTCTCATCCTTTATCGATTCCTTCTCCCACATAGGGTAATTGGTAAATGAAAGCTTCCTGCCACAAAGCAGATTAAATGCATCGGTAAGTGACTCATGCCACACCTCCATGCCAAAGCTGCCCGCACACGGCCCGTAAATACCTGCTGTATCTGCAATAGTAGCCTCCAAAAATGTGAAATTCGTGTTGTCGGAATAGCCCATGTACCATTTCGGCTTTGACTGCTTCACGCGCTCAAAATCAATATAAGGCACTACCTCGCACATCAGCTCGCCACCACCACATGATATAAGCACATCACTGTCAACAGAAGCATAGCTCTCGTTCAGCTCTTCTGCGCACTTCTTA
>ULVE01083571.1_pt1 | contig 9810 bp, 7 predicted proteins | sample 1959161 | NCBI WGS metagenome assembly ULVE01 (sample SAMEA4835778, study PRJEB28245) | human gut metagenome | biome: gut microbiome; material: fecal sample | place: Denmark | collected 2008
AGTCTTAGCTGTGGGTCAATGCCCACAGCTAAGACGATTCGTTATATGCTATCTATTTTATCGCATTGCTCAAGCGCACGTTTTAACGCCTGATCCATATTGTAATATCTGAAATCGGCAAGTCTTCCGCAACAGATAAGATTATCAATCTGCGATGCCAAAGCCTCGTACTTTTCATATTGTTCCATGCTCTCCTTTGTGAGAACAGGATAATACGGCTCAAGCTTTTCGCCCGACTTATACGGGAGAGGATATTCTACCGCATAGGTACTGCCCTTTACATTCTGGACGGGAATTTTCTTGTACTCTGTGATTCTGGTAAAGCCCTTTTCCTGAGGATATGCGACAACAGGAGCGTCCTGAAAGCTGTCCTTGTCGGTATACTTATACTCAAAACGCAGTGAACGGTAAGGAAGTCTGCCGTATTTTTCGCTGAAAAGCTCATCCAGCGCACCTGTATATACAAGAATGTTATTATACGGCTCACCGTCAACATACAGTTTATTATCCTTTACGGTAATCCGCTCAAGTGCCTCGACACCGGTTCTGACCGTGATATTCTCGTGGTTCAGAAGATTTCTGAAGAACTCCGTGAATGAATGCACCGGCATTACCTGATAAGCGTCATCGAAATATCCCTCGTCATACGAAAAACGCAGAGGTACTCTTTTAAGCACAGACGGGTCAATCTCAGAGGGAGATACGCCCCACTGCTTAGCGGTATACGGCGCATAGTCGTTATCGAAAAGATACTGAGCGTATGCTCTTATATCATCGTCCTCGTTTTCGAGAACTTCGACCACGGTAGCGGTCGGTCTGCCCTCGTAAACCTTAGTCAGCTTTGCCTTGAGCGTTTGTGCCTTTTGCTTATCAAAGAACTTATCAATCGTGGTAAAGTTGAAGGGGGTGGGGGTATATGTATCATTCCATACCGCACCGCAGGTCAGCTTGTAATCCGACCACTGCTCATAGCGGCACATATAATCAAAAAGATATTTCTCTTTCGTGTGGAATGTGTGCGGACCGTAATCCTGTACGAGTATTCCGTGATCGTCAACGTGGTCGTACATATTGCCGCCGATATGATCCCTGCGTTCCCATATCTCGACCTTCTTGCCTTTTTCCGCTAAATGACGGGCAATCACCGCTCCGGAAAGTCCACAGCCGACTATAAGGGTGTCAAAATCAAAACTGCTCATCAAAAGCCACCGTACTTGCTCATGAATTCTTTAAAGGTCTGCAGATTCTTGTCCTTGTCGGCAAGTATGACCTTATCAATTCCGCCTACTCTGTCAAGCTTCCAGTCTACTGCAATATCGGGATCGTTCCACATAATGCCGTCATCATATTCGCCGTAGAATTTTTCTCCGCACTTGTAGGATACTATGCTGTCCTCAAGTACAAGATAACCGTGAGCGCAACCTGCGGGAACGAGTATTTCGTTGTGCTTTTCACCGATAAGCTCAAATGCAAGCCACTTCTTGAACGTGGGGCTGTCCTTGCGTAAATCGACTACTACATCGTAAACGTGTCCGTGTATGCAGCGTACCAGCTTGGGCTGCTGTTTCTCACGCTGAAAATGAAGTGCACGGATAACGCCCTTGTAGCTTGTCGTATAGAAAACCTCGGCAAGATCGTGCTTTATGCCGTTTGCCTCGAACACTTCCTTCGAGTAATCCTTTGTGAAACAGCCTCTTATATCATCGGCATTGAAGGGAGTTACTTCTATAAGTCCCTTAATCTCTGTTTCCTTGAATTCAAACTTCTGTATCATTTCTGCTCCTTAATCCAATCCATTGTTTTTTTGACGCCTTCACCGAAAGGTATTGTAGCTCTGAAGCCTGTATCCTTTTCCGTAATCGAACAGTCAAAATCCGACAGCGGCATATTTACGCCTGTGAACGGAACATCTCCGAACACGAACTCCTTGTCGGGAGCCAGTGCAGCCTTCATCTCAAGAACAAATTCTCTGAGCGGCTTTGCATCCGAGCTGCCTATAAGATAATGGCAGAAAGGCTTGCCGTTCTCTCCGATGAGATAGAACGCTCTTGCAACATCGTCTATATATACAAAGTCATAATTCTGTGTACCGCTTGTGAACTGTAAAGGCTCATCATTTATAATCTTTCTGATGGTCGTATTTACAAAACGGGGTGAAAGCTCACCTGCACCGTATGCGTTGGTTATCTTTGCCCAGCAAAGATCTATACCTATCTGTGCGGCAACGCTCATGCACATTGTATGAGCAACAAGTTTACCGCTTCCGTATATGTAGCCTGCACCGGGCTTATTACCCTGTCTGAATGCGGCTGATATTGTTTCATGCTCCATTATAGAGCCGGCGCATACAAACTTCTTGCAATCCATATCCTTTGCCACACGCAGACAATCTACCGTCCACTGAGCGTTATTAAGCTGTAAAGCGGTATCTGCTCTCGCAGGGCCTGCCGAGCCTACCCACGCAAAGTGATAGAATACATCAATATCACGGTCGGGGATAATATCAGCAAGCTTTGACGATTCGGAAAGCTCGTGAGCCACAAATCTTACATTTTCGGGTATGTTGTTATTGCAACCGTCACGGTCAAGTGCGATCACCTCAACATTATTCTTTACCAATTCACGCACAAGCGCACTTCCGACAAAGCCGTTTGCACCTGTAACAAGAGCTTTTTTCATTACTTTACCTCCAGATATTCGTTTATCTGCTTTTCCATAACGGCACTAATGTCGCCGCCTGAAAGATATATCTTGCTCCACTCGGTCACCTTTTCGATAGCGTCGGAAATATGCCAGCGGGGACTCCATCCGAGTACACGCTTAATTCTTGAGCAATCAAGCTTGAGAAAATTTGCCTCGTGGGGAGCGTTCTTATCCGCAACGTTTTTCCACGAAGCACCGTCGCCCCAGTGTGAACAGAACAGATCGACAAGCTCGCCTGTAGCGGCGCAGTCGCAATCATCCGGACCGATATTATAATTACCGGCAAGGCTCTTGTCCTCATACTGCTTCATCGCAAGTACAAGATATGTAACGACCGGCTCGAGAACGTGCTGATAGGGACGTGTCGAATAAGGATTTCTTACTGTTATCTCCTGCTTAGCCTCCATTGCTCTTACGCAATCGGGGATGATTCTGTCCTTTGCAAAGTCGCCGCCTCCGATAACGTTACCTGCACGGCAGGTCGAAACCGCAATGTCACGGTTATAGAAGAACGACTTTATATAAGAGCTTGTTACAAGCTCCGAGCAGCTCTTTGAGTTGGAATAAGGATCATAGCCGTCAAGTGCGTCATTTTCACGGTATCCCCACTCCCATTCGTTGTTCTTGTAAACCTTATCGGTGGTTACGTTTACGAATGATTTTACGCTGTCGCACAGCCTTACAGCCTCGCATATATTTACAGTACCCATAACATTTGTTTCGTATGTGTAGACAGGCTCTGCGTAGCTTTCTCTTACTATGGGCTGTGCCGCCATGTGAATTACTATTTCGGGGCGATACTTCTGCATTGTTTCGTTCAGCTTTGCAAGATCTCTTATATCGCCTATAACCGAAACTATTTCCTTCTCAACTCCGGAAAGCTCAAAAAGAGAGGGTGTTGTGGGGGGAGTGAGGGAATAACCGATAACTTTTGCTACTGCCATAGAAAGCAGTTTGCACATCCAGCTTCCCTTGAAGCCTGTGTGACCTGTTATCAGTACAGTTTTACCCTTGTAAAATGACATATCCATATTGATTTTTCCTTTACGAATTAATAATATTTTCGCCGCTTTCATCTCTGACCTCGGCTAACAGTATTGTTTCAAGCGCAATAGCCGGATTAGCGGGTTTAACTATTCTGAAAGTGTATTTATCGCACATTTTCTCTATCATAGGCTTGATTTCAAAGAAATCGTTCGCCGAATGATAGATGCTGATAAGAAGTATCGGGTGCTGTGTGCGGATAGTTTCGACAGCGCCCCTGAGCAGCAGCTGCTCGCCTCCTTCAATGTCCACCTTTATAAGACCGACCTCGATATTGTTTTCCCGTACATAATCATCAAGAGTAACAACGGGAACTTCGATATGATCCGGATAATTATAACCGGGACGTTCAACAAGGGAATTGCAGGAATTGCGCTCACCCAGGCTGAATGTTGCCGTGCCGCTTTTCTCGCCCAGTGCTTTGCTTACAGGCACTATGTTATCAAGATGATTCAGCCTTATCGTTTCACGGATAATATCCATATTTGAGGGAGAGGCCTCAAATACGTGAATGTTCTTATCCGTATATGACGAGAACAGAAGCGCCGTGTCACCGACATATCCGCCTGCGTCGATTATATGCTTATTTCTCACGCTGTCCAGTGTGGTCAGCTTATCTATTCCGTATCTTGTGAAGAATACGCTGCTGTCAAACTGGTTAACGGGGAGATAATAACCGTTGTAATAATAAAGATTATCGTTCAGCTTTACTATCTTTGAGCTGAATTCATCATTCATACGAACAAATTCTTCCTGCTCACGCTGTGTATAGACATCCTGCAAGGACTTGTTGCCGTCCGCTATCATTCCCATACGATGAATTATATCGGAAACGGTATTTCTGCTCTCGTTGTCAAGTCCGCTTATAAGTGCGCTGAATCGTTGTGCGCTGTCCTCTCTGTTCATAGCGTCACTGAACAATTTTGCCAGAGCTTCACGTTCACCGGGATGAAAATACAGTTTTCTGAGATATGACTGCCTTTTGAACAGATTCATCTCACGGCGGATCGTATTTGCCGTATTCTCTGCATCAAGCAAAGACTGTGCGTATTCGCCCGTCTTTGAGGTCTTGTCAAAGCCTGCGGTAACGCTGTCCGAAAGCGACTTAATATCAGCCGAAATGCTTTCATTATCTGCCGATAAACCGTCAAGCACAGACACATATTCGCCTGTCTTTGAGGTCTTGTCGAAGCCTGCGGTTACGATGTCGGAAAGCGACTTAATATCAGCCGAAATGCTTTCGTTATCTGCCGATAAGCCGTTAAGCACAGACACATATTCGCTCGTCTTTGAAGTCTTGTCGAAGCCTGCGGTTACGCTGTCCGAAAGTGATTTAATATCAGCCGAAATGCTTTCGTTATCTGCCGATAAGTTGTCAAACACATCCGCATATTCGCCCGTCTTTGAGGTCTTGTCGAAGCCTGCGGTAACGCTGTCGGAAAGCGACTTAATATCACCGGAAAGCGAGTTGTTGAACGCTTTTATTTCTCCTGCGTGCTTATTGTTTTCAGATATGACGTTTTCAATAAGTTCGACAATGTGCTTATCGCTATCGGAAGAACGCTTGTGGCTGTCGGTTATACAACCGAGTATTTCCTCTGTGTGATGTGAAATACAGTCGATAAGTTCACCGGATATTACGGCAGATTTCTCCGATATTTCGTTACTCAGCTTTTCGCCGATACGCTCATTTTGCTTTTTCAGATTTTCAATATCAAGTTTAATTTCTTTGAGTTTTAATGCAGTGTCCTCGCCGAATTTAACCTGATTGTCTTCCAATGTACGCAACGATTGACGGCACAGTTTTATCTGCTCCGCATTATCACGGCATATATCCGTGCAAGTATTCAGGCTGTTTTCAAGAAAACCGAGCATTTCACAAAGCTGTGCAAAATGCTCGCTTTCTGTCTGCCTTATCTCGTTGTTGAGCTTTATTGTCTTGTTGCGTGACATCGGAAATAATCTTCCGAAAAATCCCGCAAGTTTATCGGATAATTTACTCATTATTTCCAAATCTTCCAGGGAGCATTGTTGCTGCTCCACATTTTCTCAAGTTGTTCTTTTTCTCTTACAGTATCCATGCACTGCCAGAAGCCTGTATGCTTATATGCCATAAGTTCTCCAAGCTTTGCTACTGTTTCAAGGGGCTTCTTTTCAAGAACGGTTTCGTCGCCGTCAATGTAATCAAAGAATTCGGGTTGGCATACCATAAAACCGATATTGATAAGGTTGCCGTCACCGGATGTCTTTTCACGGAATTCGTTTATTTTTCCGTTTTCGTCAATATCAAGCACACCGAATCTCTGACCGGGATTATAAGCTGACATTGTTACGAGCTTTCCGTGTTTTTTATGGAACTCGACAAGCTCGGCTATATTTACATCAGAAACGCCGTCGCCGTATGTCAGCATAAACGGCTCGTTGCCGATATACTCCTTTACACGCTTTACACGTCCGCCGGTCATTGTGTTAAGACCTGTGTCCACTACGGTAACCTTCCAGTGTTCCGAGCTGTTGCGGTGAACAATCATCTCGTTTTTGCCGCTTGTGAAGTCAAATGTAATATCGGATGTATGCAGGAAGTAGTCTGCAAAATACTCCTTTATAACGTGCTGTTTGTAACCTGCACATATAACGAATTCATTGAAGCCGTAAGCTGAATAGAGCTTCATTATGTGCCATATTATAGGCATACCGCCAAGCTCGACCATGGGCTTTGGTTTGAACTGGCTTTCTTCGCTGATTCTGGTGCCGAAACCTCCGGCAAGTATTACAACTTTCATTTTTCCTCCTGTGTGCTGTTAAGACGTGTTACTTTACTGCTATCTATTTCGGGATGATCTGCTATGAAGTCATCCGTATAAACGTCTGAATAAAGTCCTCTGAGACCCATAGGATTAACGGATATAATCTCTGTATCCGGATAGAAGCGTTCAACAAACGCCTTGACCTTCCGGTAGCCGTCTAACCAGTGTGGAACACTTGTCTTTGCTACAAGATCGGACAATCTCTGCTTGCTGCCGTCAAAATATCCTGCATTGGTGCAGTCGCAGCCAACGAGATAAATTCTTTTCGCATTGGTAAAGAGTGCAAAGTGGATAGCCTGGAACGCAATTGAATAGAATGCCATAAGGGGATAGAATTCTATATTAATATGTATATCCTCGCTGGGAGCCGCCTGGAAGAATCTTCTGCCGTTATTCTCTCTGATGATCTTCTCGGATACCTGGAATTTATCTCTGTATTCACCGGTAGAATACTGACCGAAGAACTTGACAAAATCGTATTCCTTCAGCTTTTCAAACCACGGAGCACGGCTTTCGTAATCGGTGGTAAAATAGTAATCAATATCAACATCGGGATTTAAGAATGAAGCGTTCATACCTATATGTACTGCACCGGGAATGGGCTTGTAGTATTTCATTGAAGGTCCTGATGCCATTACAACAACATCTCTGCCGGTATTGATATTTCTGAACTCACCGAATGACTTCTTATGAGTTTCGTGTATCTCATTTGCAAGGCAGGCAATATTGAGATTGATATTTGAGGTGAGTGTTTTTGCATCCCATATATCCTTGCGAAGACTGGTAGCGATGATAGGAGGCTTAGCGGCCGCTGCCTGTACGCTCTTAGGAGCAGTGCTCTGACAAACCTTTACGGTTCTCGCAAGCAGCACGCTGTGTTCTGTAGACTTTTTCTGAAGATCGTTAACAGAAGCAACCAGTGCGCCGAGTCTTTCCTCGTTTCGTAAAGCAACACGATATGCAGGGAAGGTGTTTCTCATTATCTTCTTTAAAACGCTTTCGTCTTTTTTGGGCTTTTTGGGAGCAGCCGCTGTTTTTGCAGGTGTAACCTTGCACTTTGCGGCATTGGTTTCTCTGAAGAATACAAGCTGATTTTCCTTTACCTTGTACTTTCTCTGCTTTAATACCCAGTATATGAAGATACCGTAAAGAACCTCAGACATATAGCCGGGCGTTCTCATTTTGGTACCCTGATATTTTGACAAATCAAATCTTTTCATGAATTCGAACAGTACGCCGAATTCAAATGTACAGAAGCGGTTGAACAGTTCTTTTGACATTACAAAGCAGTTGTACGCATAGTATTTCTTTGAAGCCATATATTCCTCGGCAGCCTTAGAATATTCGGGGTAAAGCTCATCAACCAGCTTAAGTGTAAGCTCAGGTGCGCTTTTATCGAATAAATGCTCCTGAATCATGAATATATCCTTGATGCAATGTGCACGTTTTCCGCCAAAAAGGAAATCCATCTCATCAACATTCATGCTTCCGCCTGTGATAAGATCGTATTTCTTTATCTGCCTTGCCATACCGTCATAGTCTTTAAGGCCGTACTTCTCTACGCTCTCGTCATTGAGCATATTCTCGATTATGTAGCCTCTTGAGCATTGGTCAAACTTCTTATTGCTGAATGAAAGATAACGTCTGTAGTGGCAAAGACCATAGTAATTTACATCGGCATTCTTCCACGCCCAATACTGAACGCTCAGCTCCGAGAAATACTTTGCAAGATCGGAGATATTGTCGCCGGTGTCGTCGCCGTTCATCTTAAGGAAGCATCTCGCCGAGCCTGCATTACACTTATAGTTTTCGAATATACGGTTACCTATCACGGCGCTGTCAAGATCCATTCTGTGCGAAACGAAAATCTTGATGTCATCGTTTGGTTTCTTGTATGACAGAGTACGCTGTGCAAGGGTATTTGCATCGGGATCTGCTTCGGTATTCTTGAAGTATACAATCTGACGCTCAAGGAACTTGCAGTCGGTGTGATGCTGAAGATACCACATATAAACGCCGTAAACGATCTCGCCCATATAGCCTGTGGCTCTGAGCTTGTTACCCTCATAGCCGGTGGTGTCAAACTGTTTATCAAACTCAAAGAGTATGTCAAAAAGCACCTTGTTGTATTCGTTGAATATCTTCTTTGACATTACAAAGCAGTTATAGCCTCTGTAATACTTTGAGGCAAAATACTCATTCATAGATTCAACAAGCTCGGGGTGCCTGTCTTCTATTATCTTTATCAGCGTGTCAATAGCTATAGGATCAACAAGATTTCTTGATGCGTACCATAACTCCTTTACACTGTTTCTGGGACGTACTCTGGTGATTTTTGTCGTATCGAAAGCCTTGCCGACAATAACGTCATAGGATGAGATCTCCTTCTCCATCTTTGACTTATTGAAAAGCTGATATAACTCTGCGGTGCGTACCGAAAGATTGTTTTCCATTCGTACATCGTAGTCATTGCCCGGCATAAAGGAATCCATAAACGAAAGATACCTTCTGTAGTGACAAAGTCCGTAATAATCCGCATCATAATTTTTCCACGCCCAGTACTGTACTGTGTATTCGCAAAAAGAAATTCTTTTCTCGGATATGTTATCGCCTGTGTTGTCGCCCATTATTGCGTTGCCTTTATCATTCTCGTCGAGTGCTGCACCGCATCTTACGGGTACATATAAAGGATTGTCGACAACCATACTTTTGAGGTCGATTCTGTGTGAAACGAAAATTGCGATTTTTTTGCTGTTGTTTTCACCGCTGTTCATTGATAATAAAATTCCTTTCTTTTTATCTCTTTACTCTTCCCGACGAATTTCCACCGGCAAGATCAAGTACATCATTAATTCCGAACAGACAGAAATCGCCTTCAAGCGTCTGATCAAGACAGCCTGCCGCAGCAGCTGTTTCAATAGCGTTCGCCGGCGATATATTGTTGTGCAGAGCATAAATAAGCCCCGACGCAAATGCATCGCCGCCGCCTATTCTGTCTGTAATTCTTATATCATATTGTGCAGATGTATAAACCTGCTTTTTTTCGTCATCATAAATGATTCCCGACCAGCCGTTGTCGCTTGCGGAATAACTCTTTCTCTGCGAGTATGCGACTATTTTACAGCCGAATGTTTCCGCAACGGTCTGAAGGCTCTTTTTATAGCCGTCTGTATCAAGCTGTCCCTTTGTGACATCCGTAGCGCCTGCTTTTATTCCGAACACTATCTCAGCGTCCTCTTCATTTCCTATGCAGACA
>ULVE01000124.1_pt1 | contig 9791 bp, 10 predicted proteins | sample 1959161 | NCBI WGS metagenome assembly ULVE01 (sample SAMEA4835778, study PRJEB28245) | human gut metagenome | biome: gut microbiome; material: fecal sample | place: Denmark | collected 2008
GGGCATTACCAGAATCCCAAGCTCTGAAAAGATTCAGAAGTTGATTAAAAATCTTGAATCTGAACAAGCTTCTACTGTCCTAGAAAAACAGGAATTGCAGAAAAAGCAAAGGACACTGAATATCATCCGGCAGAATTTCACAGCGCTGCTTAATGCTCCAGAAATACAAATTCCAGTATTCAAAACAGAAAAGATCCTATAAAAATAGAGGGGTTCTTTCTTATGTTTTGGTAATTCCGTTATTCTCAATTTATACTACTAAACTGAACTAATATCTTGTAGCAAATACTGAGAATATACGGATACCCAAAGTGTAGAAAGAACCAATAAAGGTTCCAAACATGGTACCTCTTTTTATTTCTCGATTCTTCCTAATAATGTTCCTGTAATAACATACACTTATTAAACATATTTCGTAATCTAATCTGCAAAGAACATATTATACCCGAACAGGATATATGCACTTGAATAGCTTCCGTCGCCAGCTTCCATTTCAAGCCGTTTCAGGTCGTGGTCAACTATCGTATGCTCAACAAAACATTTGTGGCAAAATATGATTAGTTTGCTGATTCCATTCCCTGCCTCTGCTTCTTTTTCACACTGAATAAGCTTCTTATCCTCCATCGAGCCTCTATTAGGCTTTATTGAGTCTTCATACAGCTGCAACATTAATATAGAATAATTATGACAAGTAGAATTAAAAGTCAAATCTTCTATTTCCTTGTCAATCTCTTGCTTGCCTTTAAAATCCAACAGTTTCAGAGATTTCTGTTTTTCTCTAAGTCCAGATATTTTGTTTTGAATTTCATCCCTTCCTGTTTCAAGTTCCTTAATAAAGACATTAACTTCATCGTAAGTATACGTTTTCATTGAATTCCCACCCCAACTTTATTCACATATAATTGTCTAAAAACAAGTTCTTTTTTCTTGCCTGTGTGCAAAGTGTATTGTATGCAAGTTCAAATGCCGGTCGAAACCATGTAGTAAAATTATTAGGATTTATTTCGATCCATTTTTTTAATTCTTCAATGGTCACCCATTTTAATTCTGCTACTTCCTGTTTATTAAAAGATGTTATATCCCAATCAATACTACCATCTGGACAATATAGAAAAACATAATCTATTTCATTTTCGCACACATCACCGTAGTCGGAAAAATACGAAAATTTACCGCACCTATATATTACATCTTTTTTGCCGTATAAATTATCGCACTTTTCAGGATCTTTTATGTAAAAATCTGTTTTCAATCCCAGTTCTTCTCTAATTCTTTCATTTAAGCAATCTTCCATAGATTCTTCTTTGCGTGGATGAGAACAACAAGCATTAGTCCATAGTCCCCCTGAATGGTATTTCCCATATGCTCGTTTCTGTAACAGCATTCTTTTTGTATTCCAATCAAATATAAAAATCGAAAAAGCACGATGACGTAATTTTTCTATGTGTGCTTTCATTTTTTCGGAATAACCTATCACATTATCCTTATCGTCTACAAGAATTAAATATTCATTCATACTGTTTCACCTCGTAATTCAAATGACATAGAGTCGGGCTAATAACGTCATGATAAAACATTACTGTTTCTCAAATTCATTCCACTCTCTTAAGAGTGTTTCTAAATATAAGATTTGAGTCGTACATCCCATTTTTATCAAGTGTTCATACATATCTTTCCAGTACGCTAAATCGCAATTAATTACTACATCTACTGTTGGTAATTCTTCCTCGCCCGTTATCAGCGGAACACCATAATAATCGAAATCATTGCGTTTCCAATAATCATATATATACACGACATCTATCACGCCATTATTTTTGATTTCTTTAATAACTTTCTTAGCGAAAGCATTCATTCCACAAATTCCCACTCTTCGCCAATTGTTGTCAGAAAAATAATTAGTTGGAATACGGATGTCTATCTCACTTAAAAACCATGGAATGGCAATATACTCATCATATAGAAATCGTTCAGGATCAAGAACATAGTCACCTAGCATATTGCAATGACGACAACCTAAACGCTTGATTTTTCCTTCTGTAAACCTACTCCTATTCATATTTCGGTAATAATTTTCATTGCCACAGTATGAACATTGGAAATGAAAATCCACCTTTTTGTCATCAATGATTTTTATTCCAATAATTTTTCCTTTATTATAGTTTTCACGTCTGCACAAGCGAATTACATCCCCCATCTCTTTTTGAGAACCTAAAACACTCAATGCGTGCTCTGCGTTATCAATTCCATCCGCAAGTTCCTCTGCTTCTCCTTTTGGAAAAACATAGTAATTCATCGTATCGCAACAATATACTATGGTTGTATCCCCATTTGGAATCATATGTATCATTGTAATACCTTTCGCCTCCTCATTTAGTCTGACTGACAGAAAATTGAATTGCCGATTGAACAGCATATCTCAAGCCTTCCCCTGAAGTAGTAATATTACATCCTGCAAAATCACCAACCCCATAACAATTCTCTGGTAAAAATGATGTCATGTTTACATTTCCACAAAATGCGCCATGTGGTTTATTGATATATTCATATCCAAAAAATTCAGGAAAAAGGTATTGGTTCGCTTTTTCATAAAACAGTTCTTGTGGCTTTTTTTCAGGTAAATGTTGAAACCAAATACCAATATTCCACACATCGCCTCCAATAGGTATTGCCCAAAAGTAATCATTTTTCAAATTATCTAAATACCAAAAATATATCGTCTTTTTATTAATTTTTCCCGTCCCCCGAATATGAGCTGATATGCCGAAGCTTTGTTCTGAGAGAACTATACGACTGTCCTTAGAGACAAAACCACGGGCTCCCGTAGCAAACACAAGTTTTTTTCCACAATAGTTGTTTACATTGAATACATCTCCTAAATTCGAAAAAGATTGTACTCTTTCACCATATTCAACTTGTACGCCTTCATTTGTTGCACATTCTGTAAGCCAATTATCAAGTAGTAATCGCTTACAGCCAATCCCATATTCACCACAGTGGTGACTATGCGTTATAAAGTTCTTATCCCACAGTTGAATAAGATGCTCTATCTTTTGTGCACCATTATCTATTAAATAATCTGTGCTAATTCCAATCTGATTTAATAGACTAATGGCTGACCAAGTTAAGTAGCCACCGCATGTTTTTTCGCCTCTTTCTTTCTGAGCCTCCAACATCAAACACTTCATTCCTTGCTTCTGCAAACAATATGCAGCTACTGAACCTGCAGGCCCACTTCCAATTATTATATAGTCGTAGATCATAGTATTATTTACACCTTTTCGGTTTTAAATATAAATTAAAGGAGTACCCTTTTTTTAGTTCATAGCAAATGCCAATTCCATAAAGATACATTGATTTAAGGCTACCAACACATTTGTCAACCTCTCTCAAGCGCTCAACAAAATTTGCATTCAATCCCTGTAGCATTAAGAGTTCCTCTATTTTTTTTAATACATTTTCGTTTACGTTTTTTATATATATTTTGTATTTCCCTCTGATGTTCCCCATATCTTGAGAAAAGAAATCGCAACCAATCATCCATAAATGAGCGTTTCCAGCTAAAACATATTCCTCTATCAAATCTAAGCATTTATGTAATTCAAATTGATCAATCGTTTTTAATCTCTCCAAATAATATGCATCGTCATAATAATAGTCTTGAAAGATACAATCCGGGTTCATGCATTTACGTGTTAAGAAATGAAGCTTTAGTGCACTTATTCCGTCTTTTTCTGTTTCCACGCAACCCATATAGTACAATGAGGCATACTTGAAATTTGATTCTGGATTGATTTCTAATGACGCAAGTTTCTTTATTAAAGGTAATTTTTCTTGAATGCCATCTCCCATACTTTGAACCAAGAAAAAAACATCTTTCATATTCTCGTTTGTTCGATTCCGCAAATTAAAATCCAAACAAATCCGATGATGTTCATCAATTCTTTCTATTCTAGTGACATTACTTAGCATATTATTTTTTGCTAATTTTAGTATGACAGGACTTTCACTAACTAAATCTTCTGCTTCTTCCACAATTCTTTTTTTGTGATATACTTTAAACTCATAATTGCTCTTATTCGTCGAAATATTAATTCCAACAAAATCAACACTACCTTCATTGCCTGGTTTTAAGTGTTCCGCACAGAATGAAGCCCATTGATTTTTAAACGCAAACATATCAGTGCGATAATAACAACTCATGTGTTTTTTACATTCAGATTGTTCCGGAAAAGTCATTTTTTCCAAATACGTCACATAATCTTTGCTTTCATCCGCAAGACAAATATTCGAGTTAGTTAATTGAATCAATTCAATCAAACGTTCTTCAGAACCAGTCCTTTCAAGTACCTTTACCGAATCAATCCAATTTTTCATTGGATAAATCATACATTGACCACAAGCATGTTTCAGTAATCTACGATATTGTTCACTAACAATAAAAGCACTTTGCTTTTCTTCAGATGAAAGTTCCATGCCATCAAGCCTATGGTAATCCCATCCTTCTTTTCCACAAAAACTACATAATTCTTTAAAGCGTGTATTATGCACACCAAGACAATTTCCATCTTGAAATCTGCATCCAGAATTCATCATAAACATCTCGTATTGCATATCGGGTACTGTTTCTGAAATATTTCTCATTTCTTGTACGCTAATATCTCGCGGAAAAATAATCTTTGAGCAGCCTTCTAATTTCAAATATTGTGCAATATATGTATTGTAAACATTTGCACACGAACTAATAATAACATTGAAATCATACTCTCTTGCGATAGGGATAATGCTTAAATCGCTTACTATAACATTTCTGCCACCAACCTTTTTGTATTTTTCAAGGATTGATCGGACGTATGGTATCTGTTCTTCCCACATCTGAAGAGCATTGATTGTCAAATCAAATTCAACACCGTAATCATCGGCAATCTGAATTATTTCTCCAATTTCTTGATAAGACTGACAGTTACCTTGTTTCCCGTAACTCCCTCTTCGATTGAATTCGATGTATTTTCCATATTTATTTTGCCATATTGGATCAATAACGCCACCGAACAGTTCTCCTGCTCCAGCCTTAATAATTCTCTCCACAAATTCTTTAGATTTTACTGGCGATGTAATTTTCATAACTGATACCTTTTCCTATCTAATTATTAGTCCCGTCAAAAAATTTCCGAATATACCAGTCGATACTCTCCATCAATAAAATCATTAGGTATTCGTTTTTGTTCATAGCAGATGGTATTTTCTATTTTCATCAGTTCGCGTGCTTCAATAATATGTGATTGTTTATAATATTTTTGACAAGTTTTCCCACAATTATTGAGTACGAATGGAGTTTCTTTTGTCGCAAACGAGCCAAGCTCACAAAAAGATGATCTTGAAACAACGATTTTCGGGTATATGACATTCCAAGTGAATCCATTAATCTTTGGAATGGACAAATTTATATCTGGTGGAGTATCAATCTCAGCACCTGCAATAATATATTTTTTGTAAAAATCCAAGTAAAAAGCACCTGCCAAAGAAGGTTTTTCTATCATGGACTGATTATTTTTGAAGTCTATCAAATCATAGATATTAAATCGACATTCTCTAGTCGTTTTATCCCATGAACGCCCTAGAGATATGCGAACATTCTTAGGTCCTTCGGTTCTTATAAATAATAATGTACCAATATCATTCACTATTATTTCATTTATTGTTCCATTCTCAATACAGGGAAAGATAAAGTTAAAGCAAAACCGTTTAAACTTATCCCATCTACATTGATGCACACTCGGAACAACAAATGAAACTTTTTTCGAATCATCTATTGACAGATTCACTCTATATAAAAGTTCACTACAATTATCAGTGTTTTGGATAAGCTCTTCAAACATTAACTCACAATATCGAACTCCAAAAATATATTTATCTGGATTGCAATGAAACTTACTCTGTAAATTGTTAATATAGCGATTCTTACGCTGTAACCAATCGCTTCTTCGACCTAAAGTTCCGTGATATCCTGAAAAATCACAAGTCGCAGCAATTATTTTATTTTCTATATTCATTATTAGCCTCCTCGTATACTATTTGAGGAAAAGGATGTACCGATGGATCAAAGTGCTTATTGCTCGCTTTTATCATTAATAATGCTTCCTCTTGAAATCCATTATTCCAAACCTCAATTGCACATTTACAATAAAATAATCCATCAAACAATGCTGACACCTGTGGGAAATACTCTATTTCAATTTCTGAAACAGAATAGTGTTCTGAATATCCTTCCCAAAATATAAGAAATGCGTTTAATTCATTTAATCCCGAAAACAAATCTTTCCATAAATATTTGTGAATAGATGCATAATAGGACGATAAAACATCACCTAAGAATGCTTCATCCCCTGCTAGATTAAAATCTATTATTCCAACTCCACTCGCAGTGTTCATTAAATTGTTAAATGCTCCCAAGTCTCCATGCACAGCTCCCATTGGCAGTAAATGCCAATTTTTTGCAAGTTCATGCACTAGATTGTCATGAAGTTTCTCAGCTATATGTACATATGGGAAATCAGGTAGCGGTGGTTCAGCTTTTTCTAGTATTTTAGAGAATCTGGCCTTGTCATTTTGTATGTAATCTGAAATGAATGATCTACCAATTACAAATGGATGCTTTGAAGAAACAGAATGAACTCTTCCCAATACTTCTCCAAATTCCTTTAAAAAGCCTATGCCTACATCCGATAAATCCTCTCCGATATATTCTTCCAATGTAATTTGCATCTCTATGCCATTAATCAAATGATGAATACAATAATTATTTTGACAACGGTATTTTCTTGCAGTATTAACTCCATTGGCATGGAGAATCATAGCAAATTGCGATTGCTTTTCCACTAAGGGCATCGGAAAATTCTTCTCGTTACTTATCCTGCATACGTAAACCTTATTTTCAGTTGTTATTTGAAATAACCCCCTGTAATTTTCATTATTCTCTGATTCTTGTATACAATGGATTTCAAGCACTTTGTTTCTAATATTGAACCTATTTAGGATTTGGGTTGCTTCAATAAAACATAACATATCACTGAATGCGCTTCTGTATAATACTAATAGCTTTCAACGTTAATTGGTCATCTCTACTTAAATCGGATTTCTTTAAAATTCTATTGCATTGAATCTTCGCACTTGCAAGAATACAAAGTTTATATAACTCACACAGATTAGGATCAATCTGCTGAATATTTCCTGTACTTTGAAGATTTGCAGCATAGCAGTTTGGACACAAACGAACCCACGGACAATTTTTACAAGGATTATCGTCAGTAAATCTAAATTTTTTCTCATCAAAGTTACAGTATTCTTCTGCGCCATCGCCAATAGAAACTGGTGCAAAACCTTGACATGGATAAGCATTTCCAGCGGTATCAAAACAAGTCATATCTAAACCAGCACCACAGAAACGGTAATCATCATCCGCCGGAGTAAAAATCAAACGCAAATCCATGTTAAGCATCGTACATAACGGGATTGAATCATTTTCAACGTAATAATCAACCAATTTATTCAATTCTTCAATCAACACCGGAACATATTTCGAAGCATCCCAATCTACTCCGATTGAAAGTGTAGCATCACACTTAAAACCTAAACCATCAAGATATTTCACACCTTCAGCAAGATGTGAAAGAGTGTTTTTTGATACGGTCATTTTTGCCGGACATCCAGGCCATGTTTTTGCAAAAAATTCTATATCAATGTTATCGTAACTGCCTATACCGTTTTTATAAATACGATTAACATCGTGCATTTCCTTTGTTCCGTCCAAGCTCAATGCAATAAAGAATTGATCTTTATGCTCCAACAGCCATTCCTGCACTTCACCGTGAACAAGTGTTCCATTTGTTGTAGTTTCGTACATGACATGTAAATGGCTATATTGGCTTGAAACATATTCTTCAATTTCTTTTATAAGCTTAAAATTAGCAAACGCTTCTCCTCCAAACACTTCAATTACAACTGGTGCCTTTGGATCACATTTTGATAACTGCTTATCTAAAATATCTTTAGCCATAGAAAAAGACATGACTTTACTATTCTTCTGATGCTCATAACAATACACGCAATTAAGATTGCAGTTTTCTGTTACTAACAGCATGATTCTTTCTTGATTAAGCATAATTACTCTCCGAAAATCAAATTAAAAAATGACCCCAATGTTGAGCAGTTACTGAGTTTTTACCAGTGCACTGCAGCAACCAACGGGGTCTTAAGGTTTGTTTCTCTGTAAAATAAGAGCACTCTGTTATCACATAGCATGATATATTAGTGCCAAGTACAAGACTGTGCAGGACCAGAGCATCTGCAAGAAAACTCGCTCATTTCAGGTTCAAAAGAGTATTCAGAACCAAACAGAGCTTCCATCTTCTCTAAAGCGGCCTCCAAAGAAGCGTTTTCAGAAACGTTCAAGCGTAATGTTGCCATAACAGTGTCCTCCTTTCGTAGAGTATCTTACTCTGTGAATTATATCCATACCATTATTCGACATGATATGTATATATATTACCGCTTAAATACCTTTATGTCAATAAATTGAAGTCTAAAAAACGTGTAAAATGAATAGCAAATTAGAAAAAATACTGTATTTTATTCTCTATAAGCCGTCAAAATGATAGTCGCAAGGAAAGGAGGCTAATTTATGCCTAAAAAAGGAGAAAATATATACAAAAGGAAAGACGGCAGATGGGAAGGACGATATATAAAAGCAAGAACCAGTACAGGAAAAATAGTATATGGATATGTATATTCAAAAACATATCGTGAAACAAAAATAAAGTTAAAGGAAAAAAGTTCCAATATTAATCGATTTACCCAACCCCAAACTCAATTATTTGCTACCATTGCTTCAGAATGGTTTGAAAGTATCAAAGCGTATACAAAAATATCCACACAAAATAAATATTATAATTTGTTGACACTCTATATTCTTCCACAGTATGGAAAGCAAACTTTTGATGCAATAACTTATGAATTCATAGAATCCTATTGTAGATTTTTATTGAAATCTGGTGGAAAAAAAGAACAAGGATTATCTAGCAAAACTGTAAATGATGTTCTTTCAATAATTAGAAATATTACAAAATTTGCTTCAAAAAAAGGAATTTATGTTGCTTGTGATCCTAGTGCTATTCAGGTAAAACAAGATTCGAAACCAATACGGGTTTTAAATATAGTTGAACAAAAACAGCTTTGTACATATATATTGCAAAATCCAGACCCTTGTAATATAGGAATTCTTGTATGTTTGTTTACAGGTTTACGGATTGGTGAAATTTGTGCTTTACGGTGGGAGGATATTTCATTATCAGAGCAAACAATATATATTCATCAAACATTACAAAGGATTCAAAATTTATCGGATAATATTCCAAAAACCAAAATTATAATAACAACTCCCAAAAGTGCTTCTATGTATAAGACCCATCAGTTTCAAATCACCCAAAAAGCCTTCCCCATTTTGTTTTCTCTGTATAACATCTTTTGCGAAGTCACTCCAACAGTTTTCTCCATCTGGTAAAGCCAAAGGATCATTAATGCTCAAATTAACTAAGGAAACATTAACTTGACCTGGCTCAAGATCAAATTCACAATATAAATATTTTACAGTATCTGCCATACTCATACCATTCAGCAAATGAGCATTAGAATACGTTACTTCAATCGAACATGGTTGAGCACCTAGAGTTCGTTTTTTTAATTCATTGAAATTGTTACGTATTACATTAAATGTTGCTTCACCGTTAACAAAC
>ULVE01049818.1_pt1 | contig 9750 bp, 8 predicted proteins | sample 1959161 | NCBI WGS metagenome assembly ULVE01 (sample SAMEA4835778, study PRJEB28245) | human gut metagenome | biome: gut microbiome; material: fecal sample | place: Denmark | collected 2008
CGACACGACTCGCCAAAGAGACCGCGAAGGCCTGGAAGGACGAGATGTGCTTGACCTCGCCCGCCTGCCCCGCCTTGTTGTTGGAATCGCCCAAGAGGCGAACCATCTCGCCGATCATGCGGAATTGCACGAAATGGCCTCTCAGCGTAAACCAGACCGCGCAACCCAACAGCAGGATGATCAGGACATACGACCAGAGGATGTCGTTGACGACGCTGATCCATTCGTTTAGTGTTTCCATCTGTTTCTCGTTTTCGTATCGTTCGCGAATATACGTATCTCTGCTTATTTTCGGCTCTCTTTTTCGGAAAGATTCCATCGGCAGAGGGGCCGCGTCGCTATTTCGGACTCCCTCACCCCTACGGGGAGCTCCCCCTTCAGAAGGAGGAGCGGGAATGGTTTGTTTCTCAATTTTTCTCCCCCTTTTGAAGGGGGAGATGCCCGAAGGGCAGAGGGAGTTCAGAAGGAAAGCCCTTCCGCGGTGTGCGGGAACCATTTCGCGATGCCGCGAAGCGTTTCCGAAGAGTTCGGAAGCCTGCCCTCTCCCGAATCCGGCCCCCCGATATCCGTTTTGCTGTTTTTTTTCGTAAGTTTGTGGAAATTTATTGGGAATATTATGAAAAAGGAACTTGTCACAAAGGAGACTGGAAGATTCGGCTGTTCATTACGAGGATATATTTACTACCTCCTGTTCATGTTACTGGCATGTGGTGGTGCTTTTATCTGGCAGTTCTTCCTGCCGCATTTAGGCGGACAGTTTACTAGTTGGGGAGATGCTTTGGGATGGCAACGGGAGATCGCTTTATGGAACATAGGACTTATTATTGCCATCATTGTCGCTTTACGGAGGCGGCGTTTGGAGACACTTAGGCTCATGACCTTGCAATGCTCGGTTTTGTGCTGGTGTTTGGGGCTGAATCATTTAGTCGCATTATGTTCTGTTTTTTCATGGGATTATGGCATACATGTTATGGGCGTTTTGGAGGTCATGCTGCTGGGTGGTGTATGGGGTTTTGTGTTGTTGTTAAGGAAACCGGGTGGCATTGCCGTAAATAACAAGGATTAAATAATCGGATAATTGGAGGACTGGATATGAGAATAGGCATCTTGTCATCGGGCGGCGATTGCCCGGGCATCAACGCCACGATCCGTGGCGTGGGGAAGACGGCGATCATGCACTACGGCATGGAGGTCGTCGGCATTCATAGTGGGTTTAAGGGATTGATGGAGAAAGACTATCAGACGCTCGACGAGCAGAGCCTCTCCGGGATCCTGAACCTGGGGGGAACCATCCTGGGCACCTCGCGCGAGAAGCCCTTCCGGAAAATGCTGGCGAAAGGGGACCCGGACAAGCCCCTGGCGATCAGGCGGCATTATGAGGAGCTGGGCCTGGATTGCCTGGTCTGTATCGGCGGTAACGGGACGCAGAAGACGGCGGGTCGGCTGTCGGCGATGGGGCTGAACGTGGTGGGCGTGCCCAAGACGATCGACAACGACGTCTGGGGGACCGACATCACCTTCGGGTTCGATACGGCGGTGAACATTGCGACCGAGGCGATCGACCGGTTGCATTCGACGGCCAGCGCGCACAAGCGGGTCATGGTAGTCGAGGTGATGGGGCATCACGCGGGATGGATCGCCCTCTACGCCGGGATGGCAGGCGGCGCCGATGTGATCATGTTGCCTGAGATTCCTTATGATATGGAGCGGATTTGTGCGGCGATCCTGGATCGTTCGCGTCGTGGTAAACCTTGTTCGATTGTCGTCGTGGCTGAGGGCATAAAGACTCCCGTTAAATCACGCCCGTCGGATTATGTGTCGGAAGTAATCGAGTCGGTTACGGGGTTGGAGACCCGGAATACGGTGTTGGGTTATACGCAACGGGGTGGAAATCCTTCTCCTTTCGACCGGAATTTGGCGACTCGTTTGGGAGGCCATGCGACAGAGTTGATCGCCAACGGGCAGTATGGACGGATGGTTTGCCTGCGAGAGGGCAAAATCGATTCACTGCCTTTAGCCGAGGTTGCCGGAAAACTGAAATTGGTCACGCCGGATCACGATTTGATAAAGCAAGGTGAACGTATGGGTATCCTGTTCGGATAGCCGTTAGGTATGGCGCTTATTCCGGATCTGTTGGTCCGGGATAAGGCTTAAACCTTCTTGAAGTCTGCGATTTTCTTTTGGAAATCCTTGTCGGTCTTGATCTTCTTGATTGCCATTTTGGCCGCCTCCTGTTGTGATTCTTTCTTGGAGAAGCCAATGCCGACGCCAATGTGTTCACCCAAGATTGTGATGGCTGTCTGGAAGACAGGATTGCCATCGTTGTCGGTAAATGATTCGATCAGGTCGAATGAGATATCGATCTTATTCTTTTGGCTCCATTCGATTAGGTTGGATTTAAAGTTGACCTCTTTCCGGATTAATTCCTCGACGTTGAGGTGTCGTTTGATCAATCGGTCACGAATGAATTGATAGGTTTTGTCATACCCTTGATCCAAATAGATCGCGCCAATGAAGGCTTCGAGCGCATTACCGTAAAGATGATTGGAATGGCTGCATAATTTGGCGGAATAGATCACAAGCTTGTCGAGCCCGATCTTGATTGCCAGTTGGTCAAGTGTCTCTCGCTGGACAATCTTGGAACGGGTATTAGTTAGGAAACCTTCCCGTTTTGTTGGATATTGTTTATAGAGGATGTCGGCGACTACCGCATCAAGGATTGCGTCGCCCAAATATTCCAATCGCTCGTTATTTGCCCACTTGTTTTCTTCCAATTTGAGTGGAGATGACTTGTGTACCAGGGCCAACTCGTAGATTTGGATGTTGTTTGGGGCAAAGCCTAAGATCTTGAATAAAGACAAATAAGGCTCCTTCCCTTTATTTTGAAGGAGCCTTATATATGACTTTAATTTTGTGAATAAGCTTTTTGACACCTTATTGAACAAATTTTTTCACGATGGCACACGCATTATGACCGCCAAAACCGAAAGTGTTAGACAAAGCCGCTCTTACTTCTCTTTTTTGAGCTTTATTGAACGTGAAATTCAAGTTATAGTCAATAGCGGGATCGTTATCACCCTCTTCATGGTTGATAGTCGGAGGAATGATACCATCCTTGATCGCGAGGATACAAGCTAATGCTTCCATTGCGCCTGTAGCTCCAAGCAAGTGGCCTGTCATTGATTTCGTTGAGCTGATATTCAATTTATAAGCGTGCTCTCCGAAGACCTCTTGAATAGCCTTGACTTCAGAAACATCACCAACGGGTGTTGATGTTCCATGCACGTTGATATAATCAATATCCTCTGGTTTCAATTCTGCGTCTTCCAAAGCGTTGCGCATAACCAACATCGCTCCTAATCCTTCTGGGTGAGAAGCTGTCAGGTGGTAAGCGTCCGCAGATAATCCTGTACCTGCGACTTCAGCGTAGATCTTAGCGCCTCGAGCGAGTGCATGCTCCATCTCTTCCAAGACAAGACAAGCGGCACCCTCACCGATAACGAAGCCATCACGACTTGCGCTAAATGGACGTGAAGCGGTCTCAGGAGAATCATTTCGAGTAGACAAGGCGTTCATCGAGTTGAAACCACCGACACCAGACGGAGAAACAGCCGCCTCGGCACCACCGGTTACGATGACATTTGCCTTCCCTAAACGGATGTAATTGAATGCGTCAGCGATCGCGTTTGTCGAAGATGCGCAAGCGGAAACTGTCGCGAAGTTTGGTCCTCTGAACCCATACAGCATGGAAATGTGGCCAGCTGCGATATCCGCGATCATTTTCGGAATGAAGAACGGGCTAAATTTCGGACCAACAGTATCTTTGGTCTTCTCATATCCCATAACCTCGTCCTCGAATGTCTTGATACCTCCAATACCAGCGGCAAAAATCACGCCAATCCGGTTCTTGTCTTCTTGCTCAAGATCAAAAGCGGCATCTTCGATAGCTTGCTTTGCGGCACCAATGGCTAATAAGCTATAACGATCGCATTTGCGGGCTTCTTTGCGGTCAATCACCGTCGTCGGATCAAAACCTTTCACCTCGCAAGCGAAATGTGTCTTGAATTTTGATGCATCAAAATGAGTAATAGGCCCCGCGCCACTCTTCCCGTTGATCATACCTTCCCATGTTTCAGCGACGGTATTTCCTAACGGGCTGATTGCCCCAAGACCTGTTACTACAACCCTTTTTAATTCCATACTTTTGTTTGAATAGGGTTGATTACTTCGCGTTAGCTTCGATGTAAGCGATGGCGTCACCTACGGTTGTAATCTTTTCTGCTTGGTCATCAGGAATTGAAATACCGAATTCTTTCTCGAACTCCATGATCAATTCTACTGTGTCAAGAGAGTCTGCTCCTAAATCATTAGTAAAGCTTGCCTCGTTTGTAACCTCTGTTTCTTCTACGCTTAATTTGTCAACGATGATAGCTTTTACTTTTTCAGCAACTTCAGACATAACTTTATACAATTTAAATTAGTAAATATGAATATACTTTTTATTTTTGCAGTGCAAAGAAAAGCATTTTTTGTGTTACAAAGCAAATTTAAAGCACTAAAAATGCGGAAAATTGCACATTTTTTAGTGTCTTGTGCATTTAATGGAGGTGTTTTATGATAAATATAGCGATTTTTGCTTCTGGTTCAGGTACAAATGCTGAGGAAATTATCCGTTATTTCGTATTAAGCGAAAAATATAAGGTGGCTTTGGTTTTCTCCAATCGCCCGAATGCGGGTGTTCTGGAACGGGCGAAACGATTGGGTGTGCCTTTCGAAGTCTTGGAGAGAAAGGACTTGACCGGACCGGCACTAATGGCATTAATGAAGCGCTATGAGATTGACTTTATCGTTTTGGCTGGTTTCCTGTGTATGGTTCCTGATGAATTGACAAAGGCTTACCCAAAGCGTATCGTAAATATTCATCCGGCTCTGTTGCCTAAATTCGGAGGTAAAGGCATGTATGGTGCTCATGTGCACGAGGCAGTTGTGGCTGCGGGCGAGAAGGAAACAGGCATAACGATTCATTATATTAATGAGTGTTATGATGAGGGCGAAATCATTTTCCAAAAAAGTTGTCCGGTTTCTCCTGAGGATACTCCTGAGATGGTCGCCACGAAAGTGCATGCGTTGGAATATGCTTGTTTTCCAGTCGTGATCGAACAATTGTTGGAGGCTTTATGAGAAATGCGCTTATTGGATGGTTCGGTGCCGCTTTCTTGTGTATGGTTCCGTCGCTCCATGCGCAAGTCAGTCATGGTGGGCGACCTTTGCCTTTGTCGTTGTTACGTTCCTCCAGTAGCGAGCTTTTCATAACGATGCCCTCTTTCGATTTAGAAGCGCAATTGAGGCTCGATTCGTTGAATATGATTGGTTCGGGGGGTGCTTTCCCCTTTGCCTATAAGTTCATGACTGATTATTCACCTGATAATTCGGGAGAGAGTTTTACGTTGGGTGATGGAACAAAAGTCTGGCGTATTGGAATTTATTCTCCTGGAGCCCTATCTGTTAATCTGTTGTTCTCGGAGTATGAATTGCCTGAAGGTGCCCAATTGTTTGTTTATAATGAGGATCAGAGTCAAGTCTTGGGTTCGTTTAATCATTTAAATAACTCAGAGAATGGTGTGTTACCAATCGCTCCGATCTATGGTGATCGGGTGATTGTGGAATATCAGGAACCGGCTGGGGTGTCTTTTCATGCTCGGTTACGCTTGGGTGAGGTGAATCATGCTTATCGGGAATTAAGAGGGGCTGAACCCGCCGGTACGAGCAGCTCGATTGCCTATATTCCCTCTTCGACCTGTTTTGATTCTGGCGATGCGGATTATCGGCGCATGGGGCGAAGCACGGTTCTGTTGATCGTGGATGGCATTTATTCCTGTACGGGTGTTTTGCTTAATAATGTATCAAATGATGGGAAGCCTTATCTGCTGACTGCCTCCCATTGTTTGAATAATAATTTTAAGCTGGCTAATCCGGATTATGCCCAAATTGCGGGAACGATTGTCAGCTTTTTTAATTACAACAGTCCGTTGTGTGATACTCCTTTGCGTGGCACTGAGGAGTTATCGGTAGCCTCTTCTTATTATAGAGCGGTAAATGAGATGGCGGATATGGCTTTGTTGGAGTTGGCGGAAATGCCTCCCATCTATTATCAGCCTTATTTGTCAGGCTGGCGGGTTGATGGAGCAGGAAGTTCGCCCTATGTTTGCGTACAGCATCCGCTTGGAGCGGATAAGCGAGTGAGTGTTGCGAATCAGGCAATTGAGGAGTATTCGTTCGTGATCTCAGAGATGGTATTTTATGATAAGGCACATTGGCGTGTTCCAGAATGGAATGTCGGTTATACGGCAAATGGCTCGTCTGGTTCCCCATTATTTAATGGTGAAGGACTCGTCATAGGCTCCTTGTCGGGGGGTAACTCTACTTATCAATCACCTGTGAATGACTATTTTTATCGCTTAGGGGCCGCTTGGGACCGCTCCAAGGAAGCTAACAGGCAATTGGCTTGTTGGCTGGATCCCTTGTCTACGGGCAATAAAATCTGTGAGGGATTGGATCCATTTCTTGTCGCCCCATGCGAGCGGTTAAGTAATGTTACCTTATCGGGTAGTCGGGAAAAAGTGGAATGTACGGCTTATGCCTCTGGGTCAAAAGCACCTCTTTTTGGCAATAATGAGTCTGGTGTGATGGAGTATGCGGAGGAGTATCGTCCTGATGGACGGTTTCTTTTGTATGGTGCCTATATCGTGACACCGGCGGCCGGTTCTAATTATCGCTCTTTGGATGTGGATATTACTGTCTATAGTGGGGCGTCTCGTCCGGAAGAGTTACTCCACGTGGAACATTTTCAACCCGGCTATACGAATAAATCTCTTTTAGATGATTCTTTTGTAGAATCGGACAAGTCGTTGAACCGCTCGCAAGAAAGTTTCGTCCGTTTTGAGCGCCCGATTGAGGTGAATGGTCCATTTTATATCGGTTATCGGATCAACTCCTCACCAGCCGATACCTATTTCTCGGCCTATAATCTGCCTAAAGGCGCTACAGCCCGCAACAGTGCTTGGGTGCGAACCAGTTCAGCATGGGTTGAGGCCACAAACCTGCCATCGGCAGGATTCAGTACGGCTTTGTTTATCGATCCGGTTATTCAGTATATACCTTATGTGGATAATGAGTCCATTCCGGTTGAAAGTTCTCCGATTGTAGTCTCTGTTCGTCGGGGGGCTGTAGAGGTGTTCGGTGCGCAAAATGCCTCTTATGAACTTTATTCAATGGAGGGAAAGCGGATGGCCGCTGATAAAATCAAGACTGAGCGTGCCTTATTGGACTTCTCGGCCTTGTCCTCAGGAATCTATCTGTTGAGAATAGAGGGTAAGTCCGGAGTGGTGAGCCATAAAGTCCGATTGTAGGATCACGGCGGTCGCGGTCTTACCATACTGTGATCGCGATGCGGTAAAATCAGGAAAAAACACGAAGTATATCTTCGATAGCAACCGAAGTATATCTTCAATTGCATCCGAAGTATATCTTCAATGGTAAATTAAGTATATCTTCAGTAGCGTAACTCCTCATCATAATCTTTTCGGACTTACCAATCCACGTACAGGGAAATACTATGAATTCAATCATTGGACAGAAAGTGTCCAGGCTTACTATACTAAAGTTCAATACAAATATAATGGTGGTAATTATTTGCTTTGGCTTGAAGATATTGGGTATGCGGAAGATCCGAAATATATTATAGCGGTAGAAAATGTTTTAAGAGGATTATAAAAAAAGGTCATAAATCTATGTTTTTGAACAAATTTATTTGTTTTTTTATATCTATACCTAAATTTGGCATAAGTACTTATGCAATTTTGTGGCATAAAACAAAATGATATGGAAAAACATTGATACAGTTAATTAAGGCAGTAGCTTCAAAGCTCCATAACAGTAAACTTAAACGATTGGGCGGTAAAGAAATGGTATTGTCTCTGAATTGTCTTAAAGAACTTTTAGGTTTAGACAATACGGAAGAAGCAATTATTTTTACAGCTTTATTCGATCGTAGCTGCAGTGGAAGAAGTTGTGATATTGATGATATTGCATCATACTTTGATTGTACTCAGTTGGATATCATGGAGTATGTCCCGGTTATTAAATCATTATTGAAAAAAGGTTTTATAGTTCAGACAAACCTGAGTGAGTGCCGTATAGCACGCCAGGATTATATGGTTACCAATTATGTTATAAATTGCATATTGGAGAATATCAAGCCGGAATACCGTAAAGCCCGAATGCTTGACAAAGAGTTTGACAGGTATGATTTCTGTAAGCTTGTAGATTCACAGATTCAGGATAGTGATGTGACTGCTGAAGCATTGTTTCAGTTTATTGAAACACTAGAGCAGGATAACCATGAAATGCAAATCGTTAAAGATTTGAAGAATACTATAACTGACATCCAGTCCCGTGCCCTTTTCTATGAAGTATGTTTTGATTTTTTCAATCAAGATGGAGACGGGCGTTCTTCCTTAAACAGAACCCTTTCGGATATGTATGAAGTGTTTGGATTGCAATTTCGCGAGCGTAAGCTTCTTGTTGAAGGTACCCATCCATTGATAAAAGCAGATTTGATTGAACTGTCAGGAGACAATAGTGATATCTTTCTTACAGACTGTGGTAAACACTTGTTCTTAGGAGATGATTATGGTGCATTTGGTCAACAGTATTCAGAACTCAATCCATATTCTTTTGCGCGTAAAGTTAAAGATTATATCTATAGTCGTGATCATGATATAGAAAAGAAACAGGCTCTTTCAAAATTAGCCATAAGGATAAGAAATATGGAAAACTATAATTCTAATCTTACATGTATCCGTAAGATTAAGGAACTTGTATCTGAAGAAGATTATCGTGCATTGTTTTATATGCTCTGTGATGCCTGTGCCAATAGCGATATAATTAATATAAGTCGTGAATTAGCCAGACTTTATCCTATTAAGGAAAGAAATGAGAATATAAAGCTCTTCAAGGAAGAGAAACATAAATTACAGCGTCTTGATCTTGTGGAAATGGTTACCATGAGCAGCCTTTTCGGAGAATACACGGTTTTACAATTGACTGATAAAGGCAAGCTTCTTTATTTTGAAGATGATGCAGAACTTTTTATTGAAAAAGTTGACAGGAAAGATCTTATTTTATCATCTGAGATAAAAGAAAAAAAACTCTTCTTCTCCGGTAGAGAAAGTGAACAACTTTCATTAGTTGGTGAAACCCTTTCAGAAGTTAATTATAAATCATTGGTTGACAGACTTGAATTAAAAGGATTACCCAAAGGAGTTTCCATACTACTATATGGAAGTCCTGGAACAGGAAAAACTGAATCTGTCATGCAATGGGCACGGGAGATCGGTCGTGACATTATTCATGTAGATATAAGTGCTTCCAAAAGTATGTGGTATGGCGAAAGTGAAAAAATAGTGAAAGACATATTCAATCGTTACAGAAAATTATGTAAGCGTTCCAAGCTGAAGCCAATATTACTTTTCAATGAAGCCGATGCTATTTTTTCAAAACGTCGTGACATATCCTCTGGTAACAGCGTGGATCAGACAGAAAATACCATCCAGAACATCCTTCTTGAAGAAATGGAAAAACTTGAAGGAATCCTTATAGCTACTACCAATCTTTCCGATAATCTTGATAAGGCCTTTGAAAGAAGGTTCCTTTTCAAGATACATTTCAGTAAGCCGTCTGTAGAAGTGA
>ULVE01019122.1_pt1 | contig 9679 bp, 8 predicted proteins | sample 1959161 | NCBI WGS metagenome assembly ULVE01 (sample SAMEA4835778, study PRJEB28245) | human gut metagenome | biome: gut microbiome; material: fecal sample | place: Denmark | collected 2008
ACCATTGGTATTTGGCCGGGTCCTCTTCGGTCGGATTCTGAAGAAACGAGAATCCCCGTTGCAGATATTCGAAATCGATGCCGAAACCGCCTACGAAACGCTGGGGTCCGTAATAGCGCCACGTTACGCCCGCCGTGTAGCATCCCCAGACCGCCCGGGTTTCCTGGTCGGGATAAAACCGGGCATTGCCGTAGCCGTAACCGCCCGTTACGCCCAGCGTATGCTGTGCCGCCGCTGTGCCGCCGCACAGCACCGCTCCGAGGAACAGGCATATCATTCCTAAACGCCTCATCATCTCAATCCGTTCATCATCGTGTTCATACCGCTGTTGAATCCTCCGCCCATGGTGCTCGTCGTGTTCGAGGTATTGCTGTTGGTGTTCCGCCTGGGATTCTTGGCCCGCTCTTCCAGCACCTTTTGCAAGCGCAGGGCTTCGCGTTTTTCGAGCAGCTCGGCGAGGGATTGCATCGTTACCGGCGCGAATACCTTGTTCATATCGATAGTAAGCTCCACTTCCCAGTTCTCCTTCGCCGCGAAGGTATCGATGTTTTTATCGTCCATATAGTATTCGGCCCGCTCGGGCTGCCGCCGTTCCACCAGATTGCCCGTGTCCCAGCGACCGTTATCGTTCATGTCCTCGATGATGCGGAACTTCACGTTGCCGGCCGGTACGTAATTGAAACGGCATACTCCGCTGTGCACGCCGGTTTTTTCCTGAAGGAGTTTTCCCGATTCGTTCAGCAACTGCACGATGTAGCTCGCCTCGTCGCTTTTACCGACCACATTGACGATGAACGTAGCGAATTTCTCGGGATCGACACCCGTGTAATTGACTGCGATCGAATCGTTTTGCTGCTCCGCCACATCTGCCAACGCTCCTTTGGGGATGGTCAGGGCATAATTGTTTTTCAATTGCCAGGGAACATCCAGCCACCAGCGCCGCATGTTGGCCGTATCCTGCTGCCATCGGATCCGGATCGGACGCGGTTCCTCCTTCTCCATCTGTTCTGTCAGCACGACGGCAGCCGAGTCGAACCGGACCAGCGGGTAGTCGAATTCGACGTACAGCTTGGTTTCGGGGGTAACGGAACCGGTCGTGGAAAACTTGTAGGTAAACGTACTCGGCTTCTCCGGTTCGACCCACTCTTCGCCGGCAGCCAGTGTCTTCTCTTTCTCCTTTTCGAGCTGCTCTCGCTCTTTGGCCTCCTCTTTCGATTCGATATACCGCCAGGCCAGTTTCAACTTCTCGGTCGAGGGAAGCAGCCGGTCGAGGGAGTCGTGCTTCATGTAGGTAATTTCTCCCCGGATGGTATCGGGCAGACTGGCCGAAGGAACGTCGAACCACAACGCGATCGTATCGCGGTTGCGTGATTGAGGCTCAATGATTACGCGGTCGGCAGGGATGCTGTCGAACACGATGCTGTCGATCCGGGGATGGCCCGCATTGAAATAGAGGAGCGCCTTGTGCTGCACCGGACGTTCCGATTCGCGCAGGTATTGCCGACCGAAAGCCTCGTCGGTAAACATTCGGAAGTAAAGCTGCGGGTCGGCCGTCACGTAGCGGCGGATCGAGTCGTACCAGATGCCGAAGTCGGGCAGCTCAGCGGGGTTGTACGTTCCCGTGAGAAAGCCTACCTGATCGACCGAAGGTTCGTAAATCTGGTTGTTGTTCTTATCTTCGAAGGCATAGACCCGGTAGGGAATCGGCTTGAGGTTCTGGGCGATGAAAATACCGTTGGTTTCCGCACGGGCGATCACCGCAGGCTGGTATTTGAACATCGTCGAGTCGTATTCGGGAACATCCTCCACCGAATCGGCCGGAAAGAAGCAAATGAAACTTTTGGCTACGCTGTCGGCCGTGTAGCTGTCGGCCGTATATCCCGAAACGACCATCGAATCCACCTCCGGGCCGGTCGAGAAGACGTAACGCATCGAGTAGAGCGGATTGCCCTCGTTGTTGTCGCGCACGGCACTGCCGAAATTCAGCGCGTAGGTCGTGTTCTCCTTGAGCGTATCCTTGATCTGGATCAGGATGCCCCGGCCCCGGATCGAAAGCTGGGGTTTCTTCTTCATCTGGGGCGACGTGAAAAACTCTTTTTGCTGGTCCTTGAGCTGCACGAATTCGTCGAAAGTGACGTAAATCTTCCTGGCGGTGAAGTTGGTCGTGAAGTTGTCCGGCAACATCGACACGATCACCGGGGGAAGGGTGTCGATCGGGCCGCCTTCGAGGTTCATGACGGTCGCACAGCGCCACAGGAACGCCGGGCAGAACATCGCAAGGACGCAGACCCGAAGCCAGACGATCGCTTTATGGTTTTGTCGTTTCATATCGTTTTTCTGTTATCGAAACAAGGACGACCGGGCGCCGGAAACCGCCGGTTCGTCGGGAGTGTCCGGATTCGGATTATCGGGCACATCCGGGTTTTCCGGGGTGTCGGGATTTTCGGGCGTATCGGGATCGTCCGGAGCCGGTGTGTCCGGGGTGTCCGGGGTATCCGGATTTTCAGGGGTATCCGGGTCGTCAGGCGTACCGGGATCGTCGGGATTCGGGTCTTCCGTTCCCGGATTGTCCGGGTTATCGGGCGTGTCGGGATTTTCAGGATCAGGATCCGGTTCCGGCTCGGGTTCCGTATAAAAGTCGTTGCACATGATCCATTTGCCCTTCAGGAAACGTTTGCCTTTTTCTTTCGGGTAAAAGGTTACGCTCACGTGCATCTGCGGAAGATTCTCCCCGATGGCCTGCTCGGTGAATCCGTAAAGCCGATTCGACTGGTCCACGGCCAGGATGAGAAACCGGGGGCCGTTGAGCTGCATCGCCAGCCAGTTTTCGTTGCCGTCGATCTCGTACGGCTCGCCCTGGGCGATCGGCTGCAGCTTCTCGCCGGTTCTCCGGGAGGTGATTATTCCGGCCACGGCGTCCTCGTAAGAGAGCACGCTCCATTCGGTTGTGTCCGCGTCGAAGGCATAGGCCAGCATATCTTCCCGGGGGATGGGGGTCTTGACGGTACCTTCCTGCGCCCAGGGCCGGAGCACGTAGAATGTTTCGTAACCGATCGACTTGAAACATCCCGTCCCCGCCAGGGCTGCGGCCACCGCGACGAAAGTCAGTATCTTGAACTTATGCTTTTTCATGGGTTTCATTCCTATTTTTCAGCTCTTCGAGCAGCTCTCCGACCGTTTTCCCCAACACCGGATGGCGGTAGTCGCGCATCCATTCGCACAGGGGGACGAGCACGAATTCGCGCTCCTGGATCAACGGATGGGGAACGGTCAGCCGCTCGGTGCGAATCACGCGGTCGTCGTAGAAGAGTATGTCGATGTCGATCGGGCGCGACGTATATCGGGCACCGGTCCTTTGCTTGAGCGACTGTTCTGCCTCGCGGTCGCGCCCCAGTTCCCGCTCGATCGCCTGTAAAGCGTCGAGCAACTGTTCGGGCGTCAGGTCGGTATCCACCTCGAGGACCTGGTTGGAAAACTCCTCTTCGGCATCGAAGCCCCATGCCCGGCTCTTGTAACGGTGCGAACAGCGCATGACGGGTCCGGCGTGCTGGTTGATCAGCCGCTGTGCGTTTTGCAGGCGGGTCTTTACGTCGCCCACGTTTCCTCCGGTCAGTATGATCGCTCTTGCCATAATTACAATTTTTTAATCATCTTACTCACGCTCAATGCGAAATAGGTGAACACGATGGTCGGGTTCCCGTTTTGCCGGATCTGGGCCATCGCCGATTCGGCCTCCGCGACCAGCGATTCGATGTTCTGGTTTCCGATGAACGGAGCGAAATTGCGGCAGAACTTCGCCTCCTCACCCCACAGGCAGGAGATTTCGCCCAGTCCCGCATGCAGCAGGTAACTCTCCCGCAAAAGACGCACCGCATCGGTCAGGAAAGCCCGCTGCTGCTCCCGCGAAAGTTGGGCCACCTCTTCGGCCCAGGCCATCAGTTCGAGGTGCTTGTCGTTGTAGCTCAACCGCATGAGCGAACAGAAAAATTCGAAATCGTCTTTGCGGAGTTCGTTCCCTTCGCCGCGCAGCAGATGCTCCAGTTCGATCAGGTCGCCCGCAGCCAGCCGGGTAAAGGTACGAATTTTCTCCGGATCGCGCTCCCCTCGGCGTTCGAGCTCCGCATGAACCTCTTCATCGGTCAGCCGGGGTACGACCACCTCCTGCGTTCGTGACAGAATCGTGGGCAGCAACAAGTCGGGACGCTCGCTCACCAGCACGAAGAGCGTCTTTTCCCACGGCTCTTCGAGAATTTTCAGAATCTTGTTGGCCGCCTCCTCGTTCATCGTTTCCGGAAGCCATACGATCACGCACTTGTACTCGGCGGCAAAGCTCTTGAACGAGAGCTTGCGGATGATACCGTCGGCTTCGCGGGCCGAAATCGCCCCTTTGAGTGTCCGGCCCAGGTCGAGGCGGTCGTACCACTCCTGCGGCGAGAAATAACCGTTTCGCTCGCTGACGACCTGCCGCCAGAGCGGCATGAAGTCGTCGCTCAAAACCGCTTCTCCCGATTTTTTACCCTGTTTATTGACCGGGAAGACGAAGTGCAGGTCGGGGTGCGCCAGACCGGCGATCTGCCGGCAGTTGGGACATTCGCCGCACGAATCACCGTCGCGGCGGTTCGTACAGTTGAGGTACTGTACATAAGCCAATGCCAGCGGAAGAGCCCCGGCTCCGGGACGTCCCGTGAAGAGCTGGGCGTGGCTCACCCGTCCGGCATCGACCCCGCGCACCAGATGACGTTTCAACTCCCGCTGACCGATGACCTCCGAAAACCGCATTTTACTCCCTGTTCCGCTGCATCCGCCGGAGCCGCTGCCGGACCGCGATGCATAGCATCGCCACCAGAACCAGTCCCAGCGTCAGCGTGCGATCGCGGCCGGGTTCCCACGAAAGGGCCATGACTCCGGTCATGAGCAGCGTGCCGCTGAGCAGCAATATAATCAATTTTTCACTCATCTTTCGTTGTTATTTATGCCCCGGTGCATTGCGGAACGGACCAGTGCCCGAAGGTCGATCTTCTCCCGCCGCACGGCATAGTAAAAGTAGAGCAGCAACAAGGCCGCGTAGCAAGCATATCTGGGTACAGCCGGAGCGACATGGTCATCCACGACGACACTCACGCCGTATAGAACCAGCGCCAACGCCACATATCCCAAAATCCGTCCGGTCTGGTAAGGCATGGGATAAAAACGGCGGTTGAGCCAAAAACTTACCGCAACCATCGCCGCTTCGCTGACTAAACGAGCCCAGGCTGCTCCGTAGTATCCCCAGCGGGGAATAAATGAGAGGCTGCATCCGATCGTAAATATCAGGCCCACAAAGGTAACCACGATAGCCAGCGAGGTTCGCTCCTCCCGTTTGTACCAGAACGACAGATTGAGCCATACGCCGTTGAGGACGTTCGCACCCAACACCACCGGTAAAATGCCGATTCCTTCGCGGAAATCCTTGCCGACGATGAGTCCGAAAAGATCCCGGAAAAAAGCGATTCCCAGGAATATGAACATCGACACCAGCACGTAGTATTTAAGTGCTGCGGCATTCATCTGCAAAAAGTCCGATTTTTTATAATCGGCCAGGAAGAAGGGTTCGGCGGCCAACCGGTACATCTGCACGAAAAGCATGAGCACCATACCGATTTTGACGATCGCTCCGTAAATACCCACTTCGCCCATCGCACCTTCCGGTACGAGGTACTTGATCATCTGGGGGTATATGAATTCGTTGGCCGTGCCTGCGATGCCGCTGACCATCAGCGGCAGTGAATAGACGAGCACCCGCCGCAGCAACTTGCCGTCGATACGGGGCAGAGTGCGGTTCGTCGTGGTGAGAATTGCCAATAGGGTGAGCAGGCTGGCGATCAGGTTGCCCACGAAGACCCAGCCTACGCCGAACGATGTTTCGTAAAAGCCGGCAAGACCGAAGGCCACTGCCAAAACTACCGTAATTACGACGCTGAAGGCCTTGAACCCGACATAGGTCAGGGCCCGTCCCTGTTCCCGCAGGCGTGCAAAGGGAATCGCCGTGCAAACGTCGAGGAAAATGATCGCCGCGACCCATACTACGAAGTCGGGGTTTGCGGCGTAATCCGCTCCCATCCACTCGGAAACCGTCGTGCGGAAGAGGGTTACCAGCCCGAAAAAAAGCAGGGCTGCCAGGGAAGTGATGCCCCATGTGGTAGCGAACAATCGCCGTTTGGCGGCCGTCACGTCGCCGCCCGCTTCGTCGGCTTTGGCTGCAAAACGGAAGTATCCCGACTCCATTCCCATCGTCAGGATCACGAGAGCGAATGGAATCAGGGCATATACGTCCACGGTGATCCCGTAAATGCCCGGGTCGAACACCCGGGTGAAATAGGGTGTCAGCAGGTAGTTCAGGAATCGTACGACGATCGTACTGATGCCGTATATGGCGGTCTGTTTTGCGAGTTTTTCGAGCATAAGTCCTTATGGAGGACAAATGTACGAAATTTATTTCGCTTTCGGTCTCCCGGTCCGGGCAAATATCCGGTCCGGGCGTGCCGCTGTCCGTCGCTGCCCGGATCGGAGAGGACGCGGAACGGGCGGAACGGAATTTCAGGCATGGCGGACCTGTCTTCCGGACTTTCCGAAAAACGGTGGTTTTACAAGATGCGGCTCGGGCTGGCTCGACCGACCGACGATCGGAGCGGATGCGGAAGGCTCTCGTGGATTTCGCCGCGCAAGGAGAAGAAATGCTAATCAAGTTTGGCTTGTCACTCACTTTTCCCCATCTTTGACATAGTCTTAGATAGGATGCGGTTCGGAAAACTGGGCCCAAGTTTCCATTTTTCTCTCGGCTTTCCCTATCTTTGCAGAAGATAGGATTCGGTTTGGCAATCTTTTGGGTGCAAGTCCGCACGATTGCCCTCACATTTCACTATCTTTATCAGGAAACATTCACTTAAAAATTTTAGGAAATGGCTACGATTCAAACTTTGTATCTGGGCGATCTGCGGACCGAAATCACGCACGTCCAGTCCGGTAACCGGGTTATCACTGACGCTCCGACCGACAACAACGGCAAAGGCGAATACATCTCTCCGACGGACATGGTTGCTGCAGCTCTGGGAAGTTGTATGCTGACCCTGATGGGGATAGCCGCTCGTCGGCTCGAAATCGACCTGAAGGGAACGCGTGTGGAGATCCAGAAAGTCATGGCCGCCGAACCGCGCCGCATCGCCGAGATCCGGCTCGATTTCTACCTGCCGGGCGATTACAGCGACAAAGACAAGAAAATCCTGCAAGGCGCGGCCGAAACCTGTCCCGTCGGCAAATCGCTCCATCCCGACATCCGGCAGGCGGTCACCTGGCATTACGGCAGTGCGAAATAACGGGGCCGGGAAGATACGGCGGCGACTGTCAAGGGCATCTTCCACCGCGACGTGCGCGACGAAGCCCGAATGCGGTTTGTTTTATTTGATTGCAAATAAAATTGTATTTTATTTGGTAATCAACAAAGAAATGTTTAATTTCGGATCAGGAGGAAAACTTCTTCCGGTCCTGTTCCGGGAATTTTCAGAACTCTCGGAACAGGGTTCGACCGAAAACCCTGAAATTAATCCGTTATGAAACATTTCGGACTTTTTTCGCTATTTTTCGGGTTCTGACTGTGGCTGGCTGTACGGCCGATCCGGGCGCGGAGCCGGGGCCTTTCGGTGAAAACCCTCCGACTGCTGAAAAGCCGCATGCGGTCCCTGTCGAACAGGCTCTCGAAGAGTTGCAATCCGTCCTCGAAGAGATCGATACTCCCGCGGAAGATGGCGCTGTCACCCGCAGCGAAGCCACGGCCGACGTGGAGGATCTGCTCTACATCGTCAATTTCGAGAACGAGGCGGGCTATGCCATTCTGGGGGCCGACGACCGGTTGGAGCCGGTCTATGCGGTTGTCGATGAAGGAAGCCTCACGACCGAAGATTTCCGGTATGCCGTAACGGTTACTCCCGAGCAGGCCGAAGCGGACGGTGAATTGGTATTCCCCCTGCAAATGGTTGCACAGGCCGCGATCATTGGAATCGAAAATGCCGATATAGATGCTGATGGAGGAGTCGCACCTATGAGCGACGACGGACGTCACACGGGGGATTTAGGCGGCGATGTTTTAAGACGAGAATATGTTTATGTCACTCAAGAAAAAGTCGGACCGCTGATCCCGGTGAAATGGGGACAAGGGTATCCTTTTAATGCAAGTGTCACACAAATCAATGGAAAATGTTGTTGGGCAGGATGTTCGGCTATTGCTGTGGCACAGGTTTTAGTATCAAATTATTGGCATTATGGTTCTGTAGTCGGGTCGATCAAAGGAACTCCGATCGATTGGACATTGATCAGACGTGCGATTCAGAATCCTAATCTTCTTATAGCCACAGAAGGAAAACCGTCCACTCTTACTCCTGAAGCCAAAGCTGTGTCTATTTAATATACGCAATCGGCGTTGTCCTGAATATGGATTATGGTTTGGATGGAAGTTCTGCGAGTCTAAAAGATTCTCGAGATGGTTTGACTTATGTCCTTTATAAGGGAGTAAATGATCACACTTACCGTGATAGTTATGTACGTACGATGATGTTGGATCGAAAAAAAACAACTATAGTAAGAGGACATTCTAGTACTGGCAGAAAACTTAATCATCAGTGGAATATAGATGGTTGGTTATATCGAATGCGTTATATAAAAACTTATTATCGTAACGGTACTACATCAATCTCTTCAAAGGAGCAGGTTCCACAAACGCTTATTCATTGTAATTTCGGATGGAATGGACTATGTAACGGTTATTATTTTAGCGGTAGTTTTAACACGACGACAAAGCCTGTTGATCAGGAAAGTGGGATAGATAATGTAGAAGGTACCCAAGATGGAAATTACACTGACGATTTGCGAATGATTACTTATACGGAAATACCTTAAAATCTCCTATTATGAAACGAATCAAATATTTGGGCGTGCTGTTGTCGATCGTTACATTATGTGTCGCCTGCGAAAAATCGGAAAAGGATGGACTAGGTGGGTTCCATAAAAATTTTGTCGAATTGTATGTCGATGGGCAGATCATGTTGACTGAATTTCAAAACGAATGTTCGGGGGATGCACATAGGTTATCGAAAAAACAGATTGCGGGATTTGTCATATGCATACCATCTCCCAAAATGTATTTTTTTTACGGACCAGACATCGAAAAATTCAACCGATGGGCTGCAAGAAACAACGATATTGATTTTAATCAGGTATTAGCTAACGGTGCTTTACCTATGGTCGCCACTTTTGCCGATAATTTCAGTAAAATGGTCGTTACAAGCAATGCCGACTGGGATGAAGCACATCCCGCCGGGACATCGCTCGACGATGTTTTGCAGGTGCGCATCAACTCTTCCTCCGATTTCGTACACGACGGTTACGATATGGGAGAATATAAGTATGAATTTCTGCAAAATTACGATTATCTCAAAACCATCGAAAAGCGTCCGTCGGAGTTGACTGCTGCCGACATGAAAATGGTTTACTATTCATTGACAGATTTCAGTTCACAGACAAAATCCCCTGTAATCGTCTTCACCAGTGCCCCGACGCTCGAAAAAGAGCATACGCTGACGCTTCGCTGGACGACCGTCGAGGGCGATGTCAAGACCGCCTCGATAACCTGCACGCCGGAGGTCGATCC
>ULVE01080018.1_pt1 | contig 9675 bp, 8 predicted proteins | sample 1959161 | NCBI WGS metagenome assembly ULVE01 (sample SAMEA4835778, study PRJEB28245) | human gut metagenome | biome: gut microbiome; material: fecal sample | place: Denmark | collected 2008
AAGGTTTCCAGTCTCACCTTGTCTTTTGCCTTCATGGCTTCTTTGATATCATTGCTGATTTGTTCGAATAAATCCATAGTGTATGATGTTTTTAATTGGTTGTTTTTTAGGTACTAGGAACTAGGTGTCAGGTACTAGGTATTAGATACATTTTAGAACCTATGTCAGCCAGTACCTGATACCTGGTACCCAAAACCTAGTACCTAACTAAAGGTAATCATCGTTGAGCCGTTTTCGTTCAGCTGCGGTTTCTGTACCAGACTTTCACTGTCGGTAGCGCGCTGGCGGATGTTATCGAGAACGGTTTTCGAACGTTTGTACGTCGGAGTGGTGTCTACGATGCTGATTACATCATCATTGTCCAAATCGTCTTGTGTGAAGATGTAATACTTGTAGTTGCCCTTCTTTCTGTCGTTCCGGCGTTCATTGGTATAGTAATCGTCCCGGCGTTTTTCTTTTATCTGCCGGATGCGTTCTTCTTCTTCGTGTCTTTTCTGTTCTTCAGCAGTACGTTTCTTGTTCAGTGCATCGTCCATACCCGGGATGTCCTTGATGCCGAATCCTGTGGCAAGGATGGTGAATTTAACTTTGCTTTCCAGGCTGTCGTCGATGTAAAGTCCCCATTTGGTTTCTACATCATCGCCAAATCGGCTCATGAACTCGTGCACTTCGTTCATCTCTTCCATCATCAGGTCGCTGTTTGTGCTGTACGAGATGTTGAACAATACTTTCTTAGAATTGAAGATATCGTTGTTGTTCAGCAACGGCGAATGCAGTGCATCGTTGATGGCTTGGGTAACACGTCCTTCGCCTGAGCCGTAACCGGTACTCATCAAGGCAACACCGCCGTCTTTCAATACCGTCTTTACGTCGTTGAAGTCCAGGTTGATTTTGCCTCGGATGGTGATGATTTCGGCTATACTCTTGGCTGCTACCGAGAGGGTATCATCGGCTTTGGCAAAGGCATTCATCACGCTGAGGTCGGAATACACGTCGCGCAGACGTTCGTTGTTGATGACCAGCAGGGCATCGACGTGTTTGCTCATTTCTTCCACACCATCCAGTGCCTGGTCGATTTTCTTGTTACCTTCGAACAGGAAAGGAATGGTGACAATGCCCACTGTCAGGATGCCCATGTCTTTGGCGGTCTTGGCAATGATGGGGGCGGCTCCGGTACCTGTACCACCGCCCATTCCGGCAGTGATGAAAGCCATTTTACAACCGTCGTTCAGCATGCTTTCGATGTCTTTCATGCTTTCTTCGGCTGCGGCTTTGGCACGTTCGGGACGGTTTCCGGCTCCCAAGCCTTCTCTGCCCAATTGCAGCTTGATGGGGACAGGTGACTCGTTGAGTGCCTGATTGTCTGTATTGCATACCACGAACGTAACGTCATGGATTCCTTCTCTATACATGTGGTTGACCGCGTTTCCGCCACCACCTCCTACACCAATCACCTTGATGATGCTGGGTGTACCACCGTTCGAAAAGTCGAACGGCATAATCGTTTCGTCAGACATATCTTTGGTTTTTTTTTAAGTTCTTACGTTTGTCAGTTTTCTCCTTTCATCATCTCGTCCGCTTCGGTTTTCAAGAAATTAAACAGTTTCTTGAACGGCGTATTTTCCGATTTCTGCTTGTTTATGGTCTGATACAAGTCATCCAGTTCTGCTTCTTTATCAGCCACTTTTAAGCTTTTCGCCTCTTCCAGTTTACTAAGGGCGTCTTTGTATTTCTTGCGTTCTGCCAGTCGTTTGGCTTCGCTTATCAATGCTTCACATTCGCGTAAACGTTTTTGGGCACGTTCCTGTTCCTGACGGATGCGTTCTGCTTCCAGTTGCTTTTTGCGTTCTTCTTCCTCTTTCTTTCTGCGTTCTTCCTCTTCTTTACGTTTGCGCTCTTCTTCAGCTTTCTTTTGGACCTCGTCTTCTTCTTCTTGCTGCTGAATCCAGCTCAGCTGGCTTTTGTGCGGGTCTATCTTGCAGCAGTTGTCTTTGCCTGCAGCCAGCAGTCCGATGAGGGTGTTTTGTGAACCGTTAGGCGTGATGTCCTGATGGTCGTCCGTCAGTTCGATGTTTCCGGTTTGTGCGATGCGTATCTTGTCTATCTTGGTGACTGTTATGAATGCTTTGTTCAGGTTAGGCAGTTGCGAGGCTCCTCCCGTCAGGATAATGCCTGCGTGCAGTTCGTTGCTATAACCCGATAGTTTGATTTGATTCCATACGTTTTCCAGTATTTCGAGGGTACGGGCTTCCACGATGTCTTCCAGTTTGCGGGCACGGATGGAGCATCGGCCGTCGATGGCATATTCCTGGTTGATATCTTCTTCTTCCGACGGTTCGGTATAGGCACTGGCGTAACGCAGTTTCAGTTGTTCGGCGTCTTCTTCTTCGATTTGCAGACTGGCGATGTCTTTGGTTATGTTGTTGCTTCCCAGCGGGATTACGGCAAGGTGACGCAAAATGTTGTTCTTGTATACAGATACGGTGGTTGTGTCGGCACCAAGGTCGACCAAAGCGCATCCCGAACGTTTTTCACTTGCTGTCAGCACGATGTTGGCAGTTACAATGGGTGAAAGCAGGTAGTCCGCCACTTCATATCCCGCCTGGCGGACACACTGGCGGATGTTGCTCCGTAAGGTGTTACGCCCGATGATGTTCACATAGTGTGCTTCGATATGTTCCGTCGGGATACCTACGGGTTCGGTAGTGAGTTGGTTGCCCACTTTATATTCTTGAGGTTCGACAGCCAGCATTTCCTGGTCCATCAGGGCCATTTCGCGGTTGTTCTTCATCAGCTCGTCTATCAGCGCCTGCGAGATTTTCACTTCGGTATCCAGTTGTTTGGTCTCGGTATTGCGGATGCTCCGGAGCGACTGTCCACCAATGCCTACATAGACTTTCTTGATGGAGGCTTGCAACTGTTCTTCCAGCTTGCCGATGACAGAGGCAAGACATTGTGTGGTCTTGTCCAGGTTGTAGATAATGCCTTTCCGGATGCAATCAGAAGAGTGTTCGCTGGCGTATGCGAGGATGTGAATGCTTCCGTCGGCATTCTTCTTGCCTGCAACGCCGGTGATTTTGCTTGATCCCAGTTCAATCGCTGCTATAAAATCTGTTACTGCCATATCTTACTTCTCTTTTTTTGTACAAATAATCTGGTTATTAAACTCTACACTTATCCGTTCGTATTTGTTCCATCCTACTTGGCTAAGCGCTTCTGTATAGAACGTCTGCAATTTACGGAATTTTTCTTGATAATCCTCGGCTTTTCCCAAAAAGAGTATCTGGTTGCCTACGCGGGGCACCAGTTCCAGTTCTTGCCGGGGAGTGACATTGATTTGTTCAATCTGTGCATTCCAGAATGCGTCCGTCTGTAAGTATTTGCCCAACTGGTACAATTGGTCTTGCGCAAATTTGCGGTCGATGAATCCGGTTGCCACAGCTACATGCACTGGCTTGCCCGATACCGGCAGGATTTGTCCGGCATGGTCCAGGTAATATGTGTCGCCGTTGTTGCTCATCACACGCAGCAGGGGGATGCGCTGGTAGATGTCGATGGCAACCTTTCCACTTGAAGTCAGGTAACACTCTGCTTCGGCAATGAATGGCTGGTGTGATAAGGCTTCTTCCAGCTGGCGTATGTTGATTTTGTCCAAGGGCTTGTCGGCAGGCGACAGGCCTTTCCGTTTCAGGAGGGCATTGACGTCCTTCAGTGTGATGAAATCGTAGTCGATGCTGTCTTTTATGGTCAATTCTATGCCTCTGCAAACCTGTCCGGCGGGTTTGGCATTAAACAAGGTGACCGCTACAGCCAAGTAAGCGGAGACCACCAGCAGCACGCAGAGTATAAGAATTCGTTTCATCATCGGTCTTTCAGTATTTCGTAAATTTGTGGAACATAATTGTCTATATCACCGGCTCCCAGTGTGATGAGGACGTCCAGTTTCTTGTTTCGCAAGGTATCCAGCAGGTCTTCCTTATGGCACAGGCTCTTTTCGATACCAGGGCGCAAGTGGTCGTAAATCAGCCGGCTGCTTACTCCTGCTATCGGTTCTTCGCGGGCCGGATAGATATCGAGCAGGATAACTTCGTCCAGCAAGGACAGGCTGTCGGCAAAATCTTTATAAAAGTCTCGCGTGCGTGTGTACAGATGGGGTTGGAATACTGCCGTTATTTTCCGGTCGGGGTACAGCATCCGCATGGAGTACACACTCTGACGTATTTCTGCCGGATGGTGGGCATAGTCGCTCAAAAAAACTATCCGGTCATTTTTCAGCTTGAAGTCGAACCGGCGGTCTACACCTCTGAATCCGGGCATAGCGGCTCTTATCTCGTCTGCAGTAGCTCCGGCTATCTGTGCCAGTGCCATGGCTGCAATGCCGTTTTCGATATTCACATAGACGGGGACTCCCAGCCGGATCCCGTTGATGTTGCCCAAGGGTGATACATAGTCGAATGTGATTTCTCCGTTGCCGGTATGGATGTTTGTAGCATGGAAATCTCCTTCGTTTGTGGCATAGGTATAGACAGTCACTCCCGGCTGTACGTCTGGAGTCAGGTCGATGCCTTTCTTCACTATGAGATAACCGTCGGGACGGATGAGGGACGTATATTTACGGAAACTTTCTACATAGGCTGCATGGTCGCCGTAGATGTCCAGGTGGTCGGAGTCGGTGGCGGTAATTACACTGGCATACGGAGTGAGCCAGTGGAACGAACGGTCGAACTCGTCGGCCTCGATAACGACGAAATCGCTCGTATCCGATAGCAGCAGGTTGGTGCCGTAGTTTTTCGAGATACCTCCTAAAAAGGCATTACAACCCACGTGTGAATGGTCGAGCAGGTAGGCAGCTAAGGTTGAAGTTGTTGTTTTACCATGGGTACCTGCCACACACAGTCCTCTTTCGGTACGGGTGAGCATACCCAATACTTGTGCACGTTTTTGTACTTCGAAACCCTGCTGGCGGAAAAAGGTCAGTTCTTTGTGCTCGGCAGGGATGGCTGGAGTATATACCACCAGTGTAGTCTGTGCATTCAGAAAGTCTTGGGAGATTCCTTCCACGTTGTCTTCATAGTGGATGGAGGCTCCTTCTTCTTCCAGTTTCCGGGTCAGTTCGGTCGGGGTACGGTCGTAACCGCCCACTGTCTTGCCTTTCGACAGGAAGTAGCGTACCAGGGCACTCATCCCGATACCTCCGGCTCCGATAAAATATACTGCTTTCAGTGTATTAACGTCCATGTTCTTTTCTGTATGTTGCTGCTAGCTTCCACACTTCTCCGGCAATTACGTTTGCCGAATCCTTGAAAGCCAGTTTGGCGATGTTCGTACTCAGTTTGTTCAAGGTGTCAGGTTGCTGTACCGTTGCGATGGCGGTATCCAGCAATTTCACGCCTGCCTCTGCATCTTTTACATACAGGGCGGCTTCTTTGTTCACCAGTGCCAGTGCATTTTTGGTCTGATGGTCTTCTGCCACGTTGGGCGATGGTACCAGGATGACCGGTTTACCCAGTAGGCAAAGTTCGGAGATGGAGCCGGCTCCTGCCCGACTGATGACCAGGTCGGCGGCACGGTAGGCTGCTGCCATGTCTGCAATGAAGTCGGTGGTGTGCAGCATCGGCAGTTCGCCGGCACGGGACACCGCCGTACGCGCTTCGCTGATGTATATTTTTCCGGTTTGCCAGATGAACTGTACTCCCGATTGTCTGATTTTGTCCAGTCCCTGCATCACGCAGTTGTTGATGGTGCGTGCACCCAGGCTTCCGCCGATAATCAGGACGGTTTTCTTTGCCGGGTCGAGCTGGAACGAGCGTACGGCATCTTCGCGGCTCATGTTATGCTGGAGCAGTCCTTGGCGTACGGGGTTTCCTGTCAGTATAATTTTTTCCTTGTCGAAAAAGCGTTCCATTCCTTCGTAGGCGACACATATCTTGGATGCCTGCTTTGCCAGCAGCTTGTTGGTGACGCCGGCATACGAGTTCTGTTCCTGAATCAGGGTAGGGATGCCCATCATGCCAGCCACTTTCAATGTCGGTCCGCTGGCGTATCCTCCCACGCCTACCGCCACATCGGGCTGGAATGCCTTTACTATCCGGCGTGCCTTCAGCTGGCTGCGCATCAGTTTGATGAGCACACTGATATTGCGCAACAGGTGTTTGCGGTCGAATCCTGCCACGGGCAGGCCGATGATTTCATATCCTGCTGCAGGTACACGCTGCATTTCCATGCGTCCTTCGGCACCTACAAACAGTATCTTGGCATCGGGGTGCTGTAGCCTGATGGCATTAGCTATGGATACCGCCGGAAAAATGTGTCCGCCGGTTCCTCCTCCGCTGATAATCACTCTTAGACTCTCTTTCATGTTTCACTTTGTATTTTCCTGCAAATTTAGGAATAAACTTGTAAACTATTTATGCCTTTTCCGAAATTATTTATACCTAATTTTACAGAATGCTTGCTGGGACGTTGTGGAGGGGATTGGAAGCTGAAAATGCGAGTCTCTACTGCCGGCTGAAGGTGTGCTTTTAGGGTGAATGGGGCATCGGGAGCTGCTGTTCTGCACAAGATATGCAGAAGCATTTTCGTATGTAAGGTAGTTTCTGGAGGGGTTCAGTGCGCTGAAACTTTGGTTTTAGTGCACTGAAACTGAAGTTTCAATTTTATAGAACAGGAGTTTTAGTGCACTGAAACCAATCGGCTATTGTAGCTTTGCCGGAAAGTCACCTTCTTGTTTGTCGTAATACATCGCCCTGCCGGCATCGGCAGGGCAACCGTTCAGAGCGTTTCTTTTGTTTCTTTTTCCTGTTCTTTTGCCAGTTCGGCTGCATTTTGTAGCAGCGAAATGGCGGCTTCGTGTACTTGAGCCTGCTGTTCTTCGGCGGCAGCCTGTGCTTCACGCTTTTTCAGTTCGTTGATGTGACGGCTGATACTGAGTACGATGCCGATGTAGGCACAGTTGACCAAGGTGGATGTACCGCCTTTGCTTATCAGCGGAAGCGGTTGTCCCGTAACGGGCATGATGCCTACCGCTACCAGCATGTTGAACATGGCCTGTGTGACAAGCAGGAAGCCGATGCCCATGACCAGGAAGGCATAGTACGACTTGTCGCAGCTTCGTGCGATGCGTCCGATACGCATCAGCAGCCAGATGTAGAGAAAAGCTACAATGCCTCCTCCTACCAGTCCCAGTTCTTCGATGATGATGGCATAGATGAAATCGGAGAAGGCCTGTGAAAGGAAGTCGCGTTGCACACTGTTGCCCGGTCCTTTTCCTAAGATGCCGCTGGAAGCAATGGCAATGTTGGCATGTGCTATTTGTGCATCGGCATCGATGTCGAACTTTTCGGGTGGAATGACGGATGTGTCAAAGTGATTGTCCAGACGGCTTTGCCATGTCACCATACGGTGCAGTCCGATATCGTCCCATGCTTCGGCCGGCACAAACTTGATGGTGGCCAGGGCGAGGAACAATGCGGCGGCTCCGATGCCTACCAGTGCTCCCAGTTGGCGGAAAGGAATCCGCCCTACATACATCATCAGCAATACGCTAAATGCCAGTAATACGGCTGTGGACAGATTTTCGGTGAAAATGAGGAGGCATGTAAATCCTGTTACGTACAAGATGTATCGGAAAGCTTTCGAATTGGCACCGTTTTCTTCCTGCATGCGCGACAGGATATAGGCTACCGTGATGATGGTTCCCATTTTTGCCAGTTCGGAAGGTTGGAACTGAATGAACCCCAGGTCAATCCATCGTCGTGCTCCGTTGGTCAGCGCACCAATGGCCAGTACACTTATCAGCAATATCCATGACACGGGTAGCAGTAGGATAAAAGTCTTGAACCACCGGCACGGGATGTTGTGCACGATGACTACGACTACTGCTCCTACCAGCATCAGGATGATGTGCATTGTAATCGGTCGCCAGTGGTCGCCACTCTTGTAAGTCAATGTACTGGAGGCACTGAACACTTCGATGATGGACACGAGGCAAAGCAGAAGGAAGATAATCCAGATGACTTTGTCTCCTTTGAATAAATTCCGTAGTAAATCCATGGCTCTTTATCGTTGAATTGGTAGCAGTTTACAAGGTTGTAAGTTGGCAGGGTTACAAGGTCTTAAATACCTTTAGTAATAACGGTTCAGGACCTTGTTCACTTGTCAACTGATACCTTGTCAACTTAAAATTAAAGTTTTCTTACGCATTCTTTGAACTGGTCGCCCCGGTCTTCGTAGCTTTTGAAGAGGTCGAAGCTGGCACAGCAAGGGCTGAGCAATACAGTCTCGCCGTTTTTTGCCATACGGTAGGCAGCGTTTACGGCATCTTTCATGCTCTGCACGTCGGCTGTTGGCAAACCGAAGCTGTCGAAGAAGGCATGCAGCTTTTCGTTGTGCAGTCCCAGAAATATCAGTCCACAGCACTTCTCACGCACCAGGCCGGCTATTTCATTGTAGTCGTTACCCTTATCCTTGCCGCCCAAAATCAGGATGGTTTTGGTCTTCATGCTCTTCAATGCATACCAGCACGAGTTGACGTTGGTAGCTTTCGAGTCATTGATATAATCTACTCCACGCACGCGTGCCACTTTCTCCAGTCTGTGTTCCACTCCCTTGAAGTCGCTCAGTGCTTCGCGGATGCAGCTTTTCCGGATGCCGGCAATGTTGGCAGAGATGCCTGCCGCCATGGAGTTGAACAGGTTATGGGTGCCGGTCAGGGCAAGTTCCTCCTGTTCCATGTTGAACTCGATGGGCTTGGTGAAATAGATTTTGTTTTCCTCCGTGAATGCCGCCAATCCCTCTTCGCGCTTTTCGGCGAAAGGATAATATTGGCCGTGTATGCCGTACTTATGCAGCTCTTTCTGGATGATGGGGTCATCGTTCCAAAAGATGAAAGCATCATCGTCGGTCTGATTCTGTATGATGCGGAATTTGGCGTCAATGTAGTTCTGCATCTTGTAGTCGTAGCGGTCCAGATGGTCGGGCGTGATGTTCATCAATACGGCGATGTTTGCATGGAACTTATACATATTGTCCAGCTGGAAGCTGCTCAGTTCGATGACATAGTAATCAAAGTTGCATTCCGCCACCTGATAGGCAAGGCTTTGTCCGATGTTTCCGGCAAGTCCTACATTGAGTCCTGCCTTTTTAAAAATATGGTAAATGAGTGAGGTGGTGGTAGTCTTTCCGTTACTTCCTGTGATGCAAATCATTTTGGCGTGCGTGTATCTGCCTGCAAATTCTATCTCAGAGATAACGGGCGTTCCTTGTGCTTTCAGTTTCAGGATGATAGGGGCATTGTTCGGAATACCCGGACTTTTGATAATTTCATCTGCATTCAGAATCAACTCTTCCGTGTGTTGTCCCTCTTCCCAGGGGATGTTTCTCTCGTCCAGGACTGTCTTGTACTTGTCCTTTATCGACGACATGTCTGAAACAAAAGTGTCGAACCCTTGTTTCTTTGCCAGTACGGCAGCGCCTGTGCCGCTTTCGCCGGCTCCTAAAATAACAATTCTCTTTGCCATTCTTATTTAATTTGCTAATGTGCGAATGTAATGTATCAATTTGCTAATGTGTTAATGTATTAATGTGTTAATGTATTAATGTGCTAATGTGTCAATGTGCTAATGTGTCAATGTGTTAATGTATTAATGTGCAAATTATTCCATTGGCACATTTCCA
>ULVE01014145.1_pt1 | contig 9636 bp, 6 predicted proteins | sample 1959161 | NCBI WGS metagenome assembly ULVE01 (sample SAMEA4835778, study PRJEB28245) | human gut metagenome | biome: gut microbiome; material: fecal sample | place: Denmark | collected 2008
TCATTCGCTTCCGCACTCGTGCGAAAGCTCATTCGTTTCACTGCTGCTCCTCTTCCCACAAAATCTTCGATTTTGCGGGAGCCCTGAATTATCGGGAAGTCGTGGCGTCACTTGCCGGAAGCATATCCTTTGGAGGCGGCGATTCAATTTTCAAGGTACACAGGGAGAGAGTCCCCTCAATAGGTAGGCAGCGAGAAGGCCTGTTTTTTAACCCCCTCACTAATCAACTGGGAAATTTTTTTCGATTTGTACGAAGGAACTTTGAAAATTTCCTTTGAAAGCCTCTCTACTAACCAACTGGGAAATTTTTTCGGATTTGAACGAAAAAACTTTTGAGAATTTTTCTGCGAACCCTACTACTAATCAACTGGGAACTTTTCGGGCAAATAACAAATGGGTTTTAGAAAAATTTTTTAAGTGCCCCTCCTACTAACCAATTGGGAAATTTTTTGAGATTTTGGCAAAGTAATTTGAAGAATCCTCTCAACTTTTCAAAAGTCCTTCTACTTACTCTGAATAAGGGGTGCCATTTGGCAGGGTGCTTTCGAGAAATTTCTCAATTTTTCTATCAAGACGCAAAAAAGCCGCCCTCCCGATGATGGGAGGACGGCTGAATATGCTCTATAACTCAGAATGTCGAGTGGAGATTGTAAAATCTCCACTCGACATTCTGAAATGCACCTCTTATGTTGGTTCATCATATGTGTGAGAATCCCAGTACAAGAACTCAATAAAACCGATATACCCTACTTACCATCCTAATGCTCAGTAAGGTTAATATTATCGGGCAATACCAAGTTATCGCTAAAGAATATATATTCTTTAGCGGTTCTCACATTATTAGCGCTGTAGTAAATATCTAAAGTGCTTTTCCTAAATTTGGCGTAAAGTTCGGATACAAGATCACAGACATCATATGTCACAATCCATTTTCGGTGGCAACGAGCAATGCAATCTCGTAGAATTCGGTGGTCTTCCACTGTAAAGGCATTTTTATACAACTTGCCGCCCTTTATTACATATGGCGGATCAAAGTTAATAAATGCCTTGTAGTAATGACGGAGTTCATACTGCAAAAAATCAATTGCATCCAAGTTGTATAAGTCTATTCTATCTGACAATGCAGCGATGGTACGAACCTTCCGCACAAGTTCTGTCCTATTGAATCGAGCATCTAATTTATAATTACCAGATTGATCCCGTTTTCCTATCATTCCTCCAGTAATTACCCCGGATACATTTGTCCGATTCAAAAATAATGTTGCTTGTGCTAACTCTAATCGAGTGTGGTTACCCTGATTGATATATATATTGTGTTGGGTGTCCCATTCTTCAACGGTCAATGGCACAGTAGAAATAAACTCACACAGTTGCTCTGTATTATTTAACAGACAATACCAGAAAGCATATATTGCTGGATCAAAGTCGTTGATTACAACTTTCTTTACATCACCATTTGTCAAGAGCTTTAATGCTAATCCAGCTCCTCCTGCAAATGGCTCAATATATGTCTGACCGGTCAAATCATTGGCATCGATAATTGATTTTACGTACTTGTACAGCTTTGTCTTTCCACCCGGATATCTTAGCGGCGACGGTGTATATGGCAATTCAATTCCCCCTTATATATCAAGGCCATTCCTTTGGACTGATTTCGTGATATGGAGCTACTTTCAGGAAAAGAGTATGAAGCTCACGATAGAATCTGTCAACTTCCGACTTATTCTCCGGGTTATTAATCCAATGCTTGAATAGTAAGATAAAGAAGTTCCTATTATCATTAAATAATCTCTTATTAAATTCCCGTCGCTTTCCTTTTGAAGTTTCGCCGCTATTACGCATTCTATCAAGCTGAGTCCCAAAAGAATCGACTTCATTTTTTATGTTGCTTAAATAGTAGTTTTTCGTATATCCCTTATCAACTATCGTCCGATCACGCCAAAATGAATCATCAGCGTCATAAAGCATTTCAGCATAATTGAGCAAAACCGCTTCAGGTGCCGCCTTTCCGGGTAGCGCAACAATGAAGTTTGTTATATCCGAACTGTGATCTCCATCTAAAATACAAATTGAACGCATTGTAGTATGTAACAGTTTACCATCAGTAAATATACCAGTCAAATTTTCGGCGCTAATGTTTGTCAGAACCTTGTGAAACAAACTACTGACACTACGAAATGCAGGGTATGTTCGTTGGTAATAGTTAAACAATAAATCAAGTAGGCAACGCGCTTCATCATCTTCTGTAAATACCGGTATGACTTTGTCTTCATAAATATCATCCCGAGTAAGCGATTGCAGATGCATCCTTATTTTGTAAATATCCGGTTCTTCCATCTGAAAAACGGATGTTACATTATCTATCAGATAAATAACATTGTCCTTTATAGACAGCATTTCTTCCAAAAGGGATATGCTATGTGTGGTAAAAACGACTTGAATTCTATATTTTTCTGACATTTCTCTGAATAAATCCAGAAGTTTAATTTGAAAAGCCGGATGTAGCGTGGCATCCAATTCATCAATTAGAAGAACACTTTCAACCTCTTTTGAAGGGGAGATAGATTCATAATAGTATTTGAGAGAGATAACCGCTGTCAGAATAATGCTTAAATTATCTTCTCCGGCAGAAATAGTGTTGGAATCAATGCCCTCTATGTTGCTAGTAAATTCACTTCGAACCTTAATATCCCCCATTTGCTTTGTGGCATTAAACGAAATATCATAGTTTGTGAACCCTTTGTATAATGCAGCAATCTCATTCTGATATTGTTGAGGAAGATTCTTCTTTATGCTTGATAGCGCCTCATCATTTTGAAATTCACCAAAAGGCACCAATCGGGACAGGCCAAGGTATATCACCGGGCAGAACGGCAAGGTATCCGTTGTCCCAGGCTGGTATTTGGGCTTAACCGCATAACGAGTTGCCTGCTTGGAATTATGCCGTCTAAAGCTCAATGTGTCCGCCCCATAATAGTCTACAGAAAAGAGAGGGCCCTTTACTCCGTGTGCAGGATCATTATATGTTTGGTCTCCTCGTGTAAGGCTCTCGACCTTGGGATTAGTAACATCATTTACTGCCCGGATAATAGGTAAGCATTTTTTGTCATTTATCCAGTCACAGTTACTTGTTGGTGCCTGCAAAGCATTTCCCAGCAGATGTAACAAAGAAGTCTTACAAGTACCATTAGTTCCAGAAATAGCAGTAATGTTCTTTGTAAAGGTCAGGGCAACATCCTTAAGCTTGCGATATTGAATAATATTTATATTTCTAATCACAATACCACGCTCCATTCATCTTAAGCATTCTTGTATAAATTTGCGATGGCACTTGAAAAAATTCTTCAACGCCTCGCTACTCGGATAGCCCTCGGTATTGTGCATATACCCGTTGAATATCTTTCTCAAGTTATCAATGTCCTTACAAATCGCAGAGTGCTGACTATTATCGATCCGTCCTTGCTGACGCAACCCATTTGCAGCCTGTCTAATAGCTGATTCAAACTCGTCACTTGTGTGGTTGCTACCATCTTGCTTTTCTAAGTATACTTTTGCTGACAATTCAAAAAGCGCTCTTAAGAGAGTTCCACAGGCATTCGGAAATGTGTCGGCGTTAATCTTCTTGAGCTCATTGACTATTTTATTCAGGCGCATATTCTCGGTGCGAATAGCATAACCAAACGGTATTATAGTAGCACATCCATTAAAAACATCTCTTCCAATATCCCGATTATGGCATTCATCTGTGGGAAAATCATCCTCAGGATTACCATCTCCAGCACCACCCTTGTCAAGGCCCAAAGATGTTTGAGATTTCTGTAGGTCTTCTATGTGATTTTGATTCAAATCGATCGGGCAATCGTGCTGGCGAATGGACAGCTGTGGTTTTTCTTCATCTATCACTTCTTGATAATTTTTCCCATATAACTCATTTGAGATTGAGTTGTAAAAATTTTCAATTCTCAACTGGTCATATACAATCGCCACAGTTTCTCCAGATAATCTTTTCTGAATAGCTTTAATTCGTTCTGCAAAACTGCTTATATCCTCGGGTTGAACCACATAAGCTCCATCATACTGCAGCCTTAAAAATGGGAAGTACCTTTCCCGGAAAATCCGCTGCCAATTCGTTTTTGTTACATCTAATATTTCATCGTAAGTAAGAATTTTGTTTGCATCCATCCAATCCCAAAAATCAAGCAATGCATCAGAGCCTGTTTGCATCCGATTGAAACGAGCTTTTTGAACAGAATTCCACTTTGCTAATCCTTTACCTCCTTGTTCACCCATATGGCGTATTTCCATCCAATGCTGCATTGCCGCTTCATCTTCGAATACAACTACTTCAATACTCTCCGGAACAGAGTACCCCTTGGATAATGCCGCAAATTTAGAAAATAATGCCGCATTTGTGTGTTGTATGCGTTCAGGAGCTGCCAACAGCTTTAATGCGCACATACGACGATTACCTTCGCCGATTTCGTAGAAACCACGGTAGGTTTCTGATGGGTATACACCAACTGTATCTAACGGGTTTAGTCCGTGTACAACGATGTCTGAGGCTAATTCAACCAGTTTGTTATTCTGATCTGCCACCATATTGTTTATTGCTTCATCCTCACCGAAAGAAGGCTCTAATCTAGGATTACCATCGGATAACAGTAACAATTCAAGCGATATTTTCTCTCTTTTCACTTTTATCCCCCTTCATTTCTATAAACTATGTTTTCTCGACATAGCCCGTCCAACCAATAAAGCGATTAAGCTAAAAGAACTTTCATATAATTTCCTCCAGAAGCACCCAATCATCGCTGCCGATATCATCCGAATAGTGCTCCATACAGATGCACAGTTCGTCCGTAGTAGCGTCGTTCCGAACGATACCGCCTTTTAGCCCGTGCGCATCCAGATATGCTTTCAGCACTTCAAACTTCTTCGGCGTATAGATGTCGATGTCCTGACTATTGCCGCTGCGATCAAAGCCACCCTTGGTTTCAATAATCCAGATCTCACCGCTTATGCCGACGATATAGTCTGGATAAAACAGCTTTTGCTTCTCGGAGTTATCCCCGTAAACGATAGAGAAATACTCACTACCCTTATCGCCGTTCTTATACCACCACTCCACATTGCCGGAATGTTCACAGAATTTCTCAAATTTAACTTCCGGCGTAGAGCGAGGTGCAGCAGAAGAAAGGTAATTCTGATAAACATTCTTTTTATAAATGATCTGGGTTTTGGCTTCTCCATTGTAGGTAAACAAACAGGACTGTGGAATATGAAACTCAAACAAAGATTTGGTCTGAACATCGAGCTGCATCTGTGCCATTTCCGCCGCCATTGCTTCTCGAACCAGATGACGAAGGCGATCAGCATTGTTTAATACAAAGGCATATACTTCCCTCGGTTCCAGTGCAAGTATTTTGTGAGCATAGTTGAAGTTCTTATCAAAGAGCTTACGGATGATAGTATTCATAAACGAATACTCCATACCAATTTCCAAGCCGATTTTGCCGATTTTTTGATGATAATCGCGCCCGTGCTTGTGTGTATTCAGCTTTTCCGTCACACTTATCGTGTTCATATCCGAAGAAGAAAAATCGAGCGTAGCGGTTTCACCAGAAACAGTATGGCGCACCACATCATCCCGAAGAATATATCCGGCAGCCTGTAAGCGTGTCCGATTCTCCTCTTTGTCTGCCCCAACACCCAAGTTTTCCTCTGCATAGAGCCAAATTGCCTGCAGAGCTTTTTGCGGATTTCTGGGCATTGAAATCATCGAACGTTGTTCGCCTGTCAGAGTTATGTCCTTGTACTCACTCTTGAGAAACAGTGTACAGGCATTGAGTGCCCCCTTGTCCAGCGCCATCTTGACGCCAGCAGTAAACTTCTCGTCAAATGTATAGAGATAGCAGCTATCCAGCAGGTCACTGCCATAATGCTTTGCCTCCGGCATACGACGAATACGGCCAATGGTCTGGATTTCAAAGGTCTCATCCATATTGTCACGCAGTTTGACGAGTATCTGCGCTCTTGGACAATCCCAGCCGGTGGCCACGGCCTGCTTGATGATAACAGCTGTAGAGGGTGCGGCAGGTGCATCAATGCCCTCCAGATTTTCGTGCCGGTCAGAAAGCCAAACCGCAAGCTGACCGTTTTCATAGGTAAGTCCTTGCGCTTCAAACCAACGCTCCACACCGTCCAGCAAGGTTTCCGATTTGTTCGGTATCTGCACGATAATCAAGGGGTTAATATCCACATCCATTTGCAGATACGCCGCCCGGAGTTCACGCTGCTTTTGCAGGGCACGCTCCAGCAAATATGCGGTTTGATCTTCAGTCTCCACGGTCTGCGGAAAATCCTGATTGATAACCAGCATCTTCTTGATAAGGCCAGCTGCAATAACTTCTTCCTCAGGAATCTCAATCACTTCAGCTTTGGCAATGCCCTTAGGCGTAGCAGAACAGCGAATAATCTTCTCCGTGCGGAAATACTGGATAATTTCATCTGCTTTGATTGTGTTGTTCTGATGGCTCTCATCCACAATGATGATAAAGCGCAGGCCGTCGTTCAGTGCGTGCTCGATATGTTCCAGAAAGTTTGTCCGTTCGCTGTCTTTGAGAGCATTGTTGCCTTTCTTCGTGAGTTTCTCCCAGTTAATAAAGCAACTGTCATTTTCTTCAAATCCCGCCGTCATCACATCGGAAAGCAGCTTTGTCTGCGAAGCGTGGATATACTTATCCATTTTTGCCTTGCTCTGTTCCTCAAGATTACCTTTACCGGGCGTAAGCCATACAAAGACGGTTTTCGGGAAAGACTGTATGTATTGGTGCATAAAGTAGGTCAGAATAATGGTCTTTCCGCTGCCTGTAGGACTCTTGAGAATAATATCACGTGCAGGAGTTTCCATCGCTTCAAACAACTTTTTTACCGCATTTAACTGAAATTCTTTTAATTCCATTATCGTTTGCCTCCTTTTTTGTTGGAGGATTGCCTAATGCCCTTTGCTATTTCGGCTTTTGCTTCAGGCATTTTCATTATTTCACCCACCAAGCCTGTCATTAAATTTTGACTAAGGTTATTTTCGCTTTCTTTAGCAATTAATTCTAACTTGTGTTTGTGCTCAAGTTCCATTTTTTCAAGTTCTTGTTGGTGCTGCTTTCCAAGTGAATCAATATCAATCTTGTGCTGCTCCATAAGCTTTTCTAAATCGTGCTTGTTTTGTTCTTTAATTATACTGATTTGCGAAGCAGCATTTTTGCGAGCAACAATATATGTCACAATTCCTGTTATAATGGCTGGAATACAAGCTATCGCAAGTGTTTTTAAGAATTCTACCATTTTAGCCCTCCTGCAGATCTCGATAGTAGTAATCCGGAATAATACTGACATCAATTTTGTTCTGGAAAAGTGCCGCTTCCTGTTCTTCGTCGGGTAAGAGATCGTGTCCCATATAGAGCCGGCGGCATTTCGCAAAGCGGTCTTTGTCGGCAATAAATGCGGCTAATTCATCCTCGGTCAGCACGATGGCAATTTCCGCGTTGCCCGTAAAATTGATGCCGTTTTCCAGCTCTACCAGTTCCCGGATGTGCCGCAGCAGTTCATCGGCGTACTCGTAGTACATACGATCCGAAATAGGTACATAGTCAACTTTATAGTATTTCAGACTGGCAGCATAGTTTTCCTTGTCAATGACACGGCGGATACGCTCATAGGTCACATCCCGACAAATGCCGTTTTCGTTGTTGGTACAAAGGATAAATTTACGGTTCCCGCCGTCCTCTGCGTTTAGTTTCATAACAGCGTGTCCCGTAGTTCCACTGCCTGCAAAAAAATCGAGTATGGTAGAATTGTATAATGCTGCAAACTCTATTATGCTTTCGAGTATTTCTTCATCTTTTGGGTTTTGAAATACATTTTCGCCCATAATTGTTCGTAATCTTTTGGTGGCAGCTCTACCATCTTTATAAAATACACTATATGGAGTGGACATTTCGTTGTCTTTCAAATATGTTTTTTTGCAAGGTACGCTTGTTTCATCATCTCCAAAATGCACTAATTTTTGAGAGATAATTTCTTGCATTCTTTCTTTTGTTGGGTAAACCCAGCCACGGTTTGGCACACGGACAGGTTTATGTGTTATAGGGTGTAACACCTCATATTTGGGACCGCCACCACCGGGCCACGAAATATCAGAAGGGAAATAGATTCCTGTTTCATCAATAAAATTGTAGTGAGAGTGATTTCGGGCAGGGTGGTTTTCGGGCAAGTTTTTATACCACTGTTTTAATGCACTTGACATTTCTCGATAATCAGAGCCGTATTTTTTCTTTAACTGCTCATACTCTTTATAAATATCGTCAATTCCTTGTTTGCGTTGTTTCCACACAATTTTATTAGTCTTTAGATATTCCATTGATTTCACATAGCAAAGCATATATTCGTGTGAAACAGAAATGTATTTAGAGTCGTTTTTTCGTCCTGCTGCCCATACCAAGCAAGTGACAAAGTTCTCAGCGCCAAAAATTTCATCGCACAGAACTTTGAGAGGGGACTGTTCGTTATCATCAATGCTTATAAAGATAGCCCCTCTTTTTGTGAGTAAATTACGTGCAATTAGTAATCGATGCTTTATAAAAGACAGCCACTTGCTATGACTAAACAAATCATTTTTATCTATGAAGCTATCATCATATATAAAATCCTTATTTCCCGTATTATATGGTGGATCTATGTAGATAAGGTCAATTTTACCTTTATGTGTCTTTTCCAACAATTTTAGCGAAGCAAGATTGTCTCCCTCAATGAGAAAATTCATCTGTCCGCCATTATCAATGAACAAGTCTTTATCTTCGGTTAACACTGGAGTATGTGTGTCCAAAACTTCGTCAATTTCCTCACGGTGTTCCTCAAAAACAAGTCCGTATTTCTTGCCGTTTACATCTTTCTCTAAATCAGAAAGATAAGAAAGCAGGTTGCCCGTATTCTCATCCTGCGGTGCTGCGGCGATAAAGGCACGAATCTGCTTGATTTTGTCCAGCAGATCGTCCCGCTTCTTTTTCGAAATATTGGTGCTCATCTTGCATCCTCCAATATGGTTTTATTCATAGTTTCTGCCCCAAAGTGCCAATTTGGCACTTTGGAACCACCGTGCTGGCACTTTGGGATTTCGCCAAAGTATCAATTTGATACTTTGGAAGCTGAAAGCTGATACTTTGAAATTCGTCAGCCTCATCCGACTGCCACTTCGACCTTTTTACCGCTGAAGGCCACGCCGTATTTATAAATCGTCCTGACCCCGGCGGTCGTCAGCTCGGTTTCGTATTTCTTATCGTTGATCTGCTGCAAGGCCGTCTCGGACAGCTTTTTCAGCTTTTCGTCGCTGCAATTTTTCTCCGCTTTCAGCTCAATCAGGATGCCCGGAAGGCCCTTTTGCGTGGGCTTCAGCTGAATGTCATAGCGCCCGTCGCCGGATTCCCGGTTGGAGGTCACGAAAGCACCGCCCAGCAGGGCGCACAGCCCCAGCATAAAGCCGTGGTAGAAATTCTCCCCGGCAGTATCGAAGGAGCTGACCGACTGGGTCAGCAGCGTCTGTATCTGCGCTTTCAGCCGTGCGTTATCGCCGGAGAAGATGGC
>ULVE01010352.1_pt1 | contig 9594 bp, 6 predicted proteins | sample 1959161 | NCBI WGS metagenome assembly ULVE01 (sample SAMEA4835778, study PRJEB28245) | human gut metagenome | biome: gut microbiome; material: fecal sample | place: Denmark | collected 2008
GCCGTAAACTGCGATGACGATATGTTCGACTTCACTCAAGGTTATTGCGGAACGTTGAAGAACTGCTACGGACGTTGGGAAGCCGGATTCACCAGCACCGAGGAAGACCCGCGTGGCGTGGAAGCCGACGGTAACTTGGACGGAAACGGTGCCGACCATACGCCGCAATCGGACTTCACCATCGAGAACATGACTATCGAAAACTTGTCTGAAGCAGCCGAAATGGTAGACGCTATCAAGATTCGCCGGGGTGCGAAGGCTACCATTACCAATGCGTTGGTCATCGGTACGGGTGCGGTAGATGACTTGGTTGACTTGACCGATAGCAAGGGCGATGCACAGGCGACTACAACAATTTCTGTAACAAACGGGTTGAACTCGACTATCTTGGGCGACGAAGTACACGGGACAGGTGAAGTAACCGTAGCCGATGGCAATACCGGAGCTTCTACAGCAGACTTCGGTTGGACAGGATACCAGTTCTGAATGGCCAATAAGAAGTAGGATTCTCAAACGAATATATACTTCAGTTGCCGTTTTATATAGTTGAAACAGTCTACGGATATGGCTTAGAAACTGTCGGGATTTATATGGAGTGAACCGACATTTCACAGCGTGTCGCAAAAGGAATTGAGGCTGCCTCAAAATGAAAGTTGATTTTCATTTGAGACAGCCTCGTTTCTTTTCACATGGATACCTGATTTATCTGTATCCTCTGTGGCGGATGTCACCTGCGGAATCCGAGTTTGCAGGCAAACGGGATATCATTGGATTTCCCACGTATCGTTGGTATCCAGCAACTCGGCGAATGTGTGGTAAGGCTTCTTTGCCGAAACTTCCGCAATTTGTGCCGTTACCGATTCATCGTAGGTAGGAGCTTCTACATCGCGGATGACGCCTAAGGCAATCGGGAAATCAGGCCCTTCCATCAGTGCGAGCTTCAGTTGCAATGTATGGTCTTCGCAATGTGCGTCGTGCACCAGAATGTCTTTTTCGGTAATACCGTTTTCTCCCAGTTTCACAACTTTCAGTCCGAAACCTTCCTGTATCAAGCCGAATTCACGGTTCGGACCGAACAACATCGGCTTGCCATGTTCCAGATAAATCGCATTGCGTTCGCGGTCTTCTTTCTTAGCTACGGCGTTGTGCGTACCATCATTGAAGATTACACAGTTCTGCAATACCTCTACTACCGAAGTCCCTTTGTGACGGGCTGCGGCTTTCAGTACTTCGACAGACGGTCCGCCATCGACTGCGGCGCAACGTGCAAAGAAGCGTCCACGTGCCCCGAAACACAATTCTGCCGGGCGGAATGGGTCTTCTACCGTACCGTATGGCGACGATTTGCTGACGAATCCACGGGCGGAGGTAGGCGAATATTGTCCTTTTGTCAAACCATAGATGCGGTTATTCAATAAGACAATGTTGATGTCGATGTTACGCCGGATAGCGTGAATGAAATGGTTGCCTCCGATAGCCAGTCCGTCGCCATCGCCCGAAATCTGCCAGATAGTGAGGTTTGGATTGGCTACTTTCGCACCTGTGGCGATAGCGGCTGCTCGTCCGTGGATGGTATGCATGCCATACGTATTCATATAATAAGGCAAGCGCGACGAACATCCGATACCAGATATGACAGCTATTTCGTGAGGCGGTACGCCCAATTCGGCTAACGCTTTATGGAATGAGTTCAAAAATGCATGGTCGCCACATCCGGGACACCAGCGCGGCTGGCCTGCTTTATAATCGGCTGCTGTATATTTTGTTTCGCTCATGATTGTTTTCCTCCTTTATGTTATGCGTTTAAGATGCGGTTAAAAGCTTCTGTCAATTCCTTAACAACAAACGGTTGGCCTTTTACCTGATTGAACTGATAAAGGTGAATACCTTCCACTTTCATACGCAAATAGCCTGCCAATTGTCCCATATTTTGTTCTGCCACTACGATTTTCTTATACCGGCGAAGTACTTCTGCCGTATTTTTGGGCAGCGGGTTGAGGTACTTGAAGTGTGCCAATGCCACTTTCTTTCCCTGGTCGTTCAAAACATCCATAGCCGAATGCAAGTGTCCGTATGTTCCACCGAACCCGACTATCAGCAAGTCTGCATCCTCGCATCCTTCCACTTCCAAATCTGGAATGTCTTCCGCGATACGGGCTACTTTTTCGGCACGCAGTTGTGTCATCAGATGATGATTTTCAGGCTCTGTAGAGATTGCTCCGGTTTCGCCGCTCTTCTCCAATCCGCCGATGCGGTGCATGAATCCTTTTGTGCCGGGGGTTGCCCAATAACGTACTAATATGTTCGGGTCACGTTGGAAAGGAGTCCACGAACCGGCCATTTCCGGTTTAACGTAAGGCGGACATATTTCTGGATACTGGTTCATGTCGGGCAAATGCCAGGCTGCCGAACCGTTGGCAATGTATGCATCGGTCAACAACACCACCGGAGTCATGTGTTCCAGCGCAATCTTGCAAGCCATATAGGCCGCATCGAAGCAATCGGTGGGCGATGTAGCGGCGATAACCGGCATCGGGCTTTCACCGTTTCTTCCGAACAATACTTGCAACAGGTCGGTCTGTTCCGATTTGGTAGGCAGACCGGTAGACGGTCCTCCGCGCTGTACGTCAACTATGACTAACGGCAATTCGGTAATTACCGCTAAGTTCATCGCCTCACTTTTCAGGCAGATGCCTGGTCCGGAAGTGGTAGTTACCGCCAGCGCACCGGCAAACGATGCTCCTACAGCCGAAGCGCATCCGGCTATTTCGTCTTCACATTGCACCGTCTTTACGCCGAGCGATTTATGTTTAGCCAATTCATGCAGGATATCTGTAGCGGGTGTAATGGGATACGAACCCAGGTAAAGTTGCAAACCAGCCTTTTCGGCTGCGGCTATCAGCCCGTAAGCGGTTGCCTTGTTGCCGTTGATGTCCATGTAGCGGCCTTTTTCTTTTACCTGTTTGCTGGGTACCGTGTAGCTGGTAGCAACGGAAGCATGGGTGTTTTCGCCGAAATGGTAACCGTCATAAAGCACTTTGATGTTGGCATCGGCGATGGCCGGTTTCTTGGCAAACTTTTCGCGGAGCAGCTTTTCGCCCACTTTAATGTCACGATGAAACAGCCAGCAAACCAGACCTAACGCAAACATATTCTTGGTACGCATGATGGACTTGTTGTCCAGTCCGCTGTCTTTCAGACTTTCCTTACACATGCTGGTAATAGCCGCTTCCACCACTTCGTTTTTAATTCCCAACTCCGAGAAAGGGTTTTCTAATTCGAATTGAGCCTTTTCTAAATCGCGCTTGGTAAACGAGTCTGTATCGATGATAATTACCGACTGGGGTTTGCAGAACTTATACTGCGTCTTCAGGGCGGCTGGGTTCATTGCAACCAGCACGTCGCATTTGTCACCCGGCGTGTATACTTTACCTGAGCCAATATGTACCTGGAAGCCCGATACTCCCGTCAATGAACCTTGCGGGGCACGGATGTCAGCCGGATAATCGGGGAATGTACTGATATCATTTCCTTCGGTAGCCGAAATATTAGAAAACATATTTCCAGCCAGCTGCATGCCATCGCCCGAATCTCCCGAAAAACGAACAACGACATCGTTCAGCTCTTTGACAGTCATTTCTTTTGCCATACTATGATTATTTAAGAGTTCACATATTCCATGTGCGCAAAATTGGTGAACTTCCTTTAAAAATCAAAATAAAAAGACATATTTATTGCTAAAAGTCAAGTAATTTACTATTTTTCTAAACAAAAACATGGAAAATTCAAGAAAAAGTATTACTTTTGCATACCCGCCTTGGTAGTTCAACGGATAGAACAAGCGTTTCCTAAACGTTAAATAGGGGTTCGATTCCCCTCCGAGGTACTTTTACTTGGAAACTGTTTCTAATTTCTGCAAAAGTTTTCTTGCCTTGATGTATTTATTCTGTATGTGTTTTGTAGGGTAAGGTAAATGAATGCCGCAATTTGCCAATCCGGTTGCATAAAAACGCAGCGGTACTTGCTTTGCTTGTGCAGTATATATTCACAGGCAGGGGCAGTATATATTCAACCGCCCATGCAGTATATATTCATTTTTAGGGGATATGTATTGGCTGAGTGCGGACATTCATGTCAATGTGTCTTGTGCCTCTGTGTCCTTTGGGTTTTTGTACACATGCTTACAAGTTGCGAAACCCAAAATCAAGCGATATCTATCAGTTTGTGTGTCTGGAGGCTTAACCGCCACTGCGGATGTGCTTTGATGTAAGCGACGACTTCTTCGGTGTTCTGGCACGAACAAGGTTGGAGGAAATGCTCTTTCGCTTCTATCGATAAGTAAGGAGAAACATCTTGTCCGGTATAAACCACTTTCACTTCATCGATGTGTTTTACACGGAGTGTAGTCCCTTCTTTGGGAGAGCAGGTGACCCAGTCTATCGCTTCGGGCAAAGGTTGTGTGCCATTGGTTTCTATCGCCACATATTTCCCGGCTTTATGCAAAAGTTCAATGAGCGCATCGTCTATCCATAGTCCCGGTTCTCCTCCTGTCAGGATAACCATCCGGCAGGGATATTTGTCCACTTCGCTTATAATGGCTTCATCAGTCATCTCTGTTCCCGATTCGTGTGAAGTATCACAGAAGCAGCATTTCAAATTGCAACCGGAAAAGCGTATAAAAACTGCGGGAGTTCCGGTGTGTGCCCCTTCTCCTTGCAGGCTATAGAATATCTCGTTAATCTTTCTCATAAATCACCGTATTTCCTTCCGACTCCCTTACCTCTACCTTGAAACAATGCGGAACTTGTCCGCATACCCAACGAGCGATATTCTCTGCCGTAGGATTGAATGGTAACACATCGTTTAGATGACGATGATCTAACTGGTTTTTTACCACTTCCTTAATTTGTGAGAAATCAACTACCATACCGGCTTCATCCAATTCCTTGCTGCGGCAATATACGGTAATTATCCAATTGTGACCATGCAGATTCTCACACTTGCTGGGATAGGGGAGTGCCAGGCTATGCGAAGCCGATACTTCCATGCGTTTAATGACTGTGTACATACGATTTTGAATTCTAAAATTATACAGAAATGCACCTAATGTCACCTCAGTGCGATTAATATGAAAAATCATTCATCACAGAGGGCACAGAGGCACACAGGGTTCTTTATATTATTCCCTCTGTGTACGCTGTGCCCTCTGTGGTGAATGATATTATGTTTTAAGCTTTTGCAGCTTTCACTTCTTTTCCTTCTTTCTTGCCTCCTAAAGCCAGGTAAGCTACCGGAGCCGCTACAAACAATGAAGAGAATGTTCCGATTACAACACCCAGAATCATTGCAAACGAGAAACTACGGATGCTGTCGCCGCCCAGGAAGAAGATAATGAGCAATACGATCAGGGTACTCTGGCCCGTATTCAGGGTACGAGCCAATGTGGTATTCAATGCATCATTGAACAACTGCGTACGGTTGCGGTTCGGATATAAGTGCGTAAACTCACGTACACGGTCGAAGATAACCACTTTATCGTTGATAGAATAACCGATGACGGTCAATACGGCACCGATAAATGTCTGGTCTACTTCTAATGAGAACGGCATCCAGCCGTAGCACAATGAATAAGCACCCACAACCAAGAAGGCATCGATAGCCAATGCAACCGTAGCACCCAAGCTGAACGCAATGTTGCTGAATCGAATCAAGATGTACAGGCCGATGGCGATAACGGCAAATACAACCGCCCAAATAGCAGATGTACGCATATCGTCAGCCATACTCGGACCTACTTTCTGCGAACTGATGATAGAACAACCTTCTGTATTGTCGCGGTCGATGAACTGTGCCAATGTTAAACCATCGGGAAGCAAATCGCCTTCCTTGAAAGCGTCATATAGGATGCTTTCTATCTCGGTATCTACATGAGCACCTTCTTCCGCGATGCGGTAGTTTGTGCTGACACGGATACGGTGGCCGTCTGTACCTAACGCGATAGCTTGGATGTTGGCGTCTTCTACCTTATTTTCCAACAAATCGCGGATTGTTTCTGGCTGTACTACCTTATCGAACTGTACCACGAAGTTACGTCCACCCGTAAAGTCGATGCTTTGCGACAAGCCACGTACCGCAAACGAAATGATACATATTACAATGATAGTTCCCCAAATAGTGAACGACCGTTTGGTAATGCCCATAAAGTTATAATGCGCATTCTGGAAGAGGTTCTTCGAGATGCTGGTCGAGAATGTCAGGTTACGCAATTTGCCTTTTACCAGGAAGTGTTCGTAAATCAGACGTGTCATGTAGACAGCGGTGAAGAACGAGCAGATGATACCGATAATCAATGTCGTAGCAAATCCACGGATAGGTCCGGTTCCGAAATAGAACAAGATGACACCGGTAATGATAGAAGTCAGGTTCGAGTCGAAGATGGCCGAGAAAGCACCTGAGTAACCAGCCGAGATAGCATCTTTCATCGTCTTTCCGGCTTTCAGTTCTTCCTTTGTACGTTCGTGAATCAACACGTTCGCGTCAACCGCCATGGCCAAAGACAATACGATACCGGCGATACCCGACAGCGTAAGAGCAGCCTGGAAGGAAGACATGATTCCCATGGTAAAGAAGAAGTTCAGAACCAATGCCGTATTGGCAACCATACCGGGAATGAATCCATACATCAGGCACAGATAAACCATCAAGGCTATTAATGCCACAACGAATGAAATCAGCCCCTGGTTGATAGACTGTTGCCCAAGCGACGGACCTACGATATCTTCTTGTACGATGTGTGCGGGAGCCGGCATCTTACCGGATTTCAACACGTTTGCCAAGTCTTGAGTGGTTTCTACAGTAAAGTTACCTGTGATTTCCGAATTACCACCTGTAATTTCCGAATTTACACGCGGTGCGCTGTATACGTAGCCATCCAATACGATAGCAATCTCTTTGCCAATATTTTTCTTGGTCAAAGCTGCCCAACGGCGAGAACCATCGGTATTCATCGACATGTTTACACACGGTTTGTTGTATTGGTCGTATGAATTTCTGGCGTCTGTAATTACATCTCCTTCCAAAGGTGCACGTCCGTTACGTTCAGAAGAACGGATGGCATACAATTCGAAGATATGTCCCGTTGCATCCATGTCTGAAGCTTTCACACCCCACATCAACTTCAAGTCGCGCGGCAGGATTTCCTTCACTTCTTTCAAGTTTAAGATGTGGTTTACGGTAGCCGTATCCTTATAATCGGCATAACCTACAATGCAGCCCATGCCACTTTGGTTAGGCTGGAATATGGTCAATAGCGGATGTTCTTTCTTCAGTTGCTCTATGTTGGCAGCACTGTTGTCGGCAGTTTCACCTTTCAGTACTGCAGCCAGGCTGTCTTTCGAAGAGACAGCGGCTTTCGCTTCTTCTTTCTTGATGGCAGCAGAATCAACCTTTAAGGAATCGGTGCCGATATTCATTGCTACACGGGCACGTTCGTCGGCAGATACCAATACGGGTACGATATCTTTAGCTTCGTATGTTTCCCAAAATTCCAGATTGGCAGAGCCTTGCAACAGGTTACGGACACGTTCCGGCTCTTTGATGCCCGGCAGTTCCACCATGATGCGCCCCATTGTTCCTTCCAATGCCTGAATGTTAGGCTGAACAACACCGAAACGGTCGATACGGGTGCGCAAGACATTATAAGAGTTATCAATGGCTACTTTCACTTCTTCACGCAGCACTTTTTCCACTTCCGCGTCTGTACTACGGGTATTCACCTTGTCTTTCAGTTGCTGTGTGGCAAACAATTCAGCCAGTTTCCCATCTGGAACTAATTTCTTATATTCTCTCACGAAAAGCGTGATGAAATCGTCTTGACTGGTTACTTGCAGTTTTGCAGCTTCCGCCAAAGCTTTGTTGAACGCTTCATCGGGCTTGTTGTCAGCAAGTGCTTTCACTACATCCGGAACAGAAACTTCAAGGATGACGTTCATACCGCCTTTCAAGTCAAGTCCTAATCCGATTTCCATCTCACGACATCGTTTCAGCGTATAACTGCCCAGCCACACCTTCTTGTTCATCATAGAATCAAGGTAGTGTGTTTCTCCTTTCGGATCTTCTGCCGCCTTGTTCATGTGATAGCGGGTTACGAATGAAAACGAAAGATAAAACACGCAGACCAGTGTCAGTAATATCGCAAAAACCTTTACGAATCCTTTGTTTTGCATGTTACTTTAATTTATTATTTACCTTATAATTTATATGCGTTTATTCAAGGTTGCAAATATAGTTCTTTTCATTTACATAAAGAAAAGGATTTTGATTATTTCAGTTTCCCGAAGCAAAAAAATAAGTTTTTCTGCAAGATTTGCCTGTTACGGACGCACCCGGTACATAAAAAAACGAGTTGGCAAGAAGATAAGGGATAAATCCTTACCGACTTGTCAACTCGTTTATCGGTCAACTATCTTACTGATTAGTCTTTCAGTTTAGCTTTGATGAAGTCGCGGTTCAAACGAGCGATGTTGCTGATTGAAACGTTCTTCGGGCATTCGGCTTCGCAAGCGCGTGTATTGGTACAGTTGCCGAATCCCAGTTCGTCCATTTTGGCAATCATAGCCTTTGCACGGCGCAAAGCTTCGGGCTTACCTTGCGGCAGCAAGTTCAACTGGCTTACTTTTGCAGAAACGAACAACATTGCCGAACCGTTCTTACATGCAGCAACACAAGCACCGCAACCGATACAGGAAGCTGCATCCATAGCCTCGTCAGCCACTTGCTTCGGAATCAGAATTGCGTTAGCGTCTTGCGGAGCACCGGTGCGTATGCTGATAAAACCACCTGCTTGCATAATCTTATCGTAAGCCGTACGGTCTACCATCAAGTCTTTGATTACCGGGAAACCTGCCGAACGCCACGGTTCTACCGTAATGACATCACCATCATGGAAGCGGCGCATATAAAGCTGGCAAGTAGTAGCACCCGTAGCCGGCCCGTGCGGATGACCATTGATATAAAGAGAGCACATACCGCAGATACCTTCGCGGCAGTCGTGGTCGAATACTACCGGTTCTTTGCCGGATTCTACCAACTGTTCGTTCAAGATGTCCAGCATTTCCAGGAACGAAGTGTCGCCCGGAATATCTTTCATCTGGAATGTATCAAAATGACCTTGTTCCTTAGGTCCGTTCTGACGCCAAATTTTCAGCGTAAATGATATATTTTTGTCCATTTTACTTAGAATCTTTAATTGTTTAACTTCACAGATTAGCTCTTGTAGTTACGAGTCTGTACCTTAATGGCTTCGTATACTAACGGCTCTTTGTAGAGAACCGGAGCTTTATCATCCGAGCCTTGGTATTCCCAGCAAGATACGTAGAAGTAGTTCTGGTCGTCACGTTTTGCTTCACCTTCTTCTGTCTGGTATTCTTCACGGAAGTGACCGCCGCATGATTCGTTGCGGTTCAAAGCATCGTAGGCAATCAGTTCACCCATGGTGATGAAGTCATTCAAGCGGATAGCCTTATCCAATTCTACGTTCAGACCTTCTTTCTTTCCCGGAATGAACAAGTTGGTTTCGAATTCCTTGCGGATATC